>ENA-ORNO01000400-ORNO01000400.1-human-gut-metagenome-genome-assembly--contig:-NODE-400-length-29560-cov-2.692323_pt1 | contig 29560 bp, 21 predicted proteins | sample MGYA00242117_ERZ509026 | MGnify/ENA primary metagenome ERZ509026 (study PRJEB26280, sample SAMEA2338710) | human gut metagenome | biome: human gut; feature: human-associated habitat; material: faeces... | reverse complement strand
TCATCGGTGTATATCCTGCATCCTTGATCGTATCGCAGAATCCAACGATTGCATCCGTCCGTTCCTCATTTGAGATATCATTGGCACGGGCGCCGTCCGCTTCCATCTTCTCCGTATCGATCACTACCGGATAACTGATCTTATAATCAGCAATGTTCTTGAGCACATACTGTGCCTCTTCCACGCCTTCCTCGTAGCTTACCGCCTGTGTATAGAAATATACACCGACCGGCATCTTGCTTTCGAGTGCAGTCTCTATATTCGTTACATAATTATCATCCAATGCCAATCCACCCTGAGTGTATCCACGATAACCAAGACGGATCATTGCAAACTGGATACCGGCTTCTTTTACCTGATCCCAGTCGATCGTTCCCTGATGACCGGATACATCGATTCCCAGCTTTGCATTCTTGATATTATCATCTGAATAACGCATATACCCATCATCATCCAGCTGAAATCGTTCCAGATCATAATTATGTCTGGCTACCTTGCTACTGATCTTATAGAGCTGGCAGGTCTCACGATCATCACCGACGATGATATAACTCTGCTTGATATAATTCCAGTAATTCTCGTAGATCAGATTTGCGAGTTCGCCCGGTGGAAGCTCCACTCCATAAGTTACTTCTGTATATAACGTAGGCTTCGACCTTGTCGTCTTATTATGCTCCACTCCTATACAGATACCCGCTATAATACCGATCACAATACCAATTATAATGCATACCGCATATTTCATACGTTTTTCTAGTTGTTTTTTTCTGTCTATTTCTCTCATGTCTGCCACAAGCCGTTTAAAATTGGATTCGCTCTGTACCAAGTCTCAATTGAATAATTTTATCATATTTTCGTCTGATCGCATGGCGATATCGTCTTGCCACATTATCCGAAAACATATCTGTAATATCTTCTTTATTCAGAATCGCTCTGTCATATAACACTCTGTATTTGATATTCCAGTCATACATCAGACTTGTACAGTTATCGATACTTACCTTTATAAACGCGCCTTTCTTCTTTCCTGTTAATACTTTCAGATTTGCCTGCTTTCTGCCAACAGAATTCTTGACATCAAACAAAACCTCAGCCCCCGGAAACCGCTGCCATATAGCATCAAGAAACGCCTGTAGTTTCTTTGTTGTAAAATACTTCGTAACATCACAGCATACAAATAATATCGCTTCTCCCTGATTCTTCTTAACACTGTCAAGCCAAGTAAAATCCAAAATAGATTTTCCAATGTTCTGCTCCCTATCCTTGCTCTCCAGCATTCTGCGGCGAAGTTCCATTGTCTCAGGCATATCAACATTATACCATCGGATCCTTCCGTTATCCATCCGCGAAAACATGGTATCAAGTTCCGCCCCGACATTTACAATGATTCCATCTGCATACCTCATAATAAACTGTTTTACCCGTTTGTCAATCTCTACGATTCTTCCCATCTTAACCAGACGATCATATTCCGAATACATCGCATTCAGATCCTTATGGGAAACATTCAATTTGGTTGCAAGCTTAATAGATTCATCATCCTGATAAATCTTTGGATAGCGTTCCGCCACCATGGATCTTGCCCACACTGCCCGCTTGATCTCCGGGTTTACGAGTTTTGCTTCATCCTTAATACTGTCACTGATACGATTGATGATCATACGGCACTCAGGAATATGAGGATGCTCGATATAATCATGAGGCATCCCGAAATATTCAAAATAATGGATTCGAATCTGCTGTTTCTTTAGTCGATCATACAGATATCTTGCATATCCGTTTAACAGATCATCTTCTACCGTAAAAATGGCAATTTCATCACAGATATCAGTCAGATCTGCGTATACCGGACAGGTATATTCATTTTGATGATACAAATCCCTAATCCAGTATTTTCTCAAAAATTCTTTTATTCCCGGACGATAATAATACTTCCGCATCTCCTTCTTTCGATCCATCATTAGGTTCGCCATATTACCATCCATAAATTCAGTATCCATCGCCGGAGATAACAGAATCAGTTTATCCGGTCTCCTGATACCTTCTTTCCATGAAAGAACTGCCAGTGATAACGCAAGTCCGCCACCGGTCGAATCTCCGATTACTACCAGTCGGTCGATTGACATTTTCTTTGTCAGATGACGATATGCTCCGATCAGCATATCAAATGTATCCTGTGCACAGAACTCCGGTGTCAATGGATAGATCGGAACAATCGCACCGTAACCATTTTTCTCGATGACGGATGCAACAAATTCCCACTGATTTCTATTGATCTCCATGCAATGCCCGCCGCCGTGAATATAGAAAAAGAAATTTCTAACCTCTTTTCCTTTTGGCTTCACATAATAACATACACCAAGCTTTTCTTCGACCTTTGTGATCTCAAACTCATCCTGCATCCACTTTGGAGGAGTGCTGCATTCGTATTTTCTGCCCTTCAAGACCTTTTTTGCAATGTCATCTGCTTTCATACGTTTATCATCGAGCATGATACCTTCTATTTTCTCTTTTATGATAACAAGACTGTTTTGTGTACTCATATACTTTCTTCCTTAATATACACGTAACCCATTTTTACCTGTTACCATTTTCACATAACCATGGGTGAATATCAAGTAAAATTTAATTCTCAGCTATAAATCCCCAGTCTTCATCTGCCGTAATATTAAGGCTCTCAGACAGTGGCACAGGATCTATGAGATCACCCGTTACGGCATCTAAAATTACCAGCTGAGACGTATATGGATCATCATGATCATTATCTGCTTCCTCATGCCTGCTGAATATCCATGCAGGCACAAAACAGTATGTATCCTGATCCTCAGTCTGCCTCAGACAATATCCAAGCTCCAGATGATCAAATATTACTTCTCTGTATCCGGTCTTATATTTCTTATAGAATTCAGGTATTGCTTTCTCTGCCTTCTGTATCATTTCATCAAATGAAAGTAATGTGACCGAGTCTGCCTGTCCTGTCGGTTCCAGATAATCTTTCCAGCCGGCATTGATAACTCCATTTTCATCTACATATATCGTGTAGGATTCATGCGGAAGATCAAGTTCTATATCACCATCTTCCCCTGACAGATAATCAGTATCATAATATGCATAATCAGCAACCATCTGTGTACCCGCTGCCCGTCCATACAGGAAAATATAACCATCCCATTCACTTGCACCGACAGGGTTGCCGCTGTCATCATAATATGCCCACATCAGATCACTGACACCTTTAACCTGAACATCACTGATTCTCAGATCCAAAAGAAAATCATCAGCGATCGTCTTTGCTTCATCGACTGAATAGATACACTTGTTATCATGCACCATGGCTTCCGTTTCTTCCTCTGTCGTTCCGTCCTGTCCATTTCCTTGTGATGATTCGGTTCCCGTTTCCATGGACGCCGACTGCTCCTTATATTCTTCTACAGACATCATCGGGAGCTGGATCATATCCACCTCGGAGGCTCCATCCTGCGGACGATACTGTATCAAACTCTGTGTCATCTTAAAATGCGCCATCGGATATTCTGCACATGGAAAACCAAGCTCGAATTCTATATCATTACGGATGCCCTTATACAGATCAGCGGAATAATCAATAGCTGCTGCTCCATCCTCCGATGCTGCATCAAGCATTTTTTCCAGTCTCTTTATCTCATCTGTATACTGCTCCTCAAAGATTGCTTCTCCGTTTTCTTTTCTTGCTTTTGCATCTTCGTATTCCTGTTTTGCCGCATCCAGTTCATTTTCTATATCAGCTTTTGTCTTTGCTTTCTCACCACTCAGCTGAATATCCCGGTCAAATACTGCATTTACCACCTTTTCTTTATATTCCGGCGTCCTCTTCCTCTTTTTCACATATTCACGGATCGTACCTGACGTATCAAATGTCTGAATCCGGTCTGCTGCGATCTCGATAGATTCCAGCTCACTGTCTGCCGGATCTATCTTCTGATGACAGGATTCCGGTATATCATAACCGGCAGAAACCGTTCCACTGTCGCCATTTGCATCCAGCCCTGTCTGTGTCGTTTCCTCCTGCTGCACGGAATCATAATCGATATCCTTCTTCCCACAGCCGGAAGTTATGGCTGTAAACATTAATGTGCCTGCAAATAACAACGCCATTCCCTTTCTTTGTTTCACCCTTGATTTTTTCATATTGATCTTCATCCTTTCCTGTCTTAGAATTTCCCGTTTTCCCTCATATTTCAGATAAAGTGCTGATACTGTTTATTATTTGCTATTCTGTTTCTACATTCATGGTCCGATATGTACCAAGGGCCTTTGATACTTCCACGATATCAATATAGGAACCGTCTGTTGCATCAAGCACCACCATCTGATCCGGATTCGACTCACCCTCAACATTTCCATTATCGTCTGTATATTCTTCAACCTGCGTAAATATCCATGCCGGTACATATTCAAATTCCCCCTCCCGCTCGCCCTGTCTCAGGCAATAGCAAAGCTGCAGGCGGTTATATTCAATCGTTTTATACTGTGTACTGTATTTTGCATAATATTCCGGGATTGAGGAATCTGCGCGCTCCATCAATTCTTTAAACGAGAGCATCTCTGCCGCTTCCGGTTCTTCCTCAGAAGAAAGATTATTTGTCCAATCCGCTCCGATGACACCATTATCATCGACTACGATCGTGCAGGAATCCGTAGGAATGGTTACTTCAGCATGTATCTGTGTAAAATTATCAACATTCCACGCATATAGTCCCTCTCCGATCGACTGATCCTTTATCATATGGTTGAATGTAAAATAATATCCATCGACATTTATCTCTACCGTACTGTAAAAATCATTATAATCCCATGCAAGCGCCGATGTCGAACTAAGAGACATATCATTACATCCGACATTCTTTAGAAAAGCTTCTGCTATTTCAAGTGCCTCCTGTTCTGAATACTTACATTCATTTACCGCCTTCTGTGCTTCTTCTGCTCCTGCATTACCATTTTCTACGCTTCTGTTTAATTCTATATACTGTCCACTCCTTATCGAATCCATCGGTTCATCCGGTGACCGGTACGATATTATATCCTCTTTTAATTCAAGACTGTAATCTGTATCTTCATCATTTGGCGGTGTAAAAATAAACTCATGATCTCCAATCGTTCCCAGATAACGAAGTGCAGAATAATCACCTGCCGCAGGATAAGTATCCGGTGCTTTCTCCAGTTTATCCTGAAGCTCTGCGATCGCATCATTTGCCTCCTTGATATGGTCTGCATCCGTTCCCAGATTCTTCTTATATGCCTCCCAGGAATCAATCTGAGCTTCTATATCTGCCTTTGTCATATTATCCTCATCGTAAGCATAGATTCCCTTGCTCTTATCAAATATAGCTTCGGCTGCCTTTTTCCGCCCTTCCTGTCCTGTATTATTCTTGGATAATTTCTCTGTATACATTATCGCTGTGTCCGGTATTGAGATGTCACTGACCTTCACGGTGATCTCTCTAAATCCTGAATCTCCGACCGCAATACTTCCATCATATGACTGCGGAATATCATATTTATCCTGAAGGCTTCCACTGTCCTTATTTCCGCTGCTGCCATCGATATTATAATCTACATTTTTCTTGCTACAGCCGGCAAGCATCGTCGATACCATCAGCGTACCAACCACCAGCCATGCTGTCTCTCTTTTAAATCTTTTGTTTTTCATAGCCTTTCACTCCTTCATTTCATCCATTTTATTCCCCACTATAAAAGCTTCCTGCCGCCTTTGATAATTCAAGCAGATCGATCACCGTGCCATCCGTGGCATCTTACGACTTTCTAATTAAAACACACTATGCAATCATTTTTGCATCATATCTGTACATTTTCTGAATAATCAAAAAGGCACACCCATCGCCTTCTCTATATAATTACACGACTTGTTGCGTTTCTATTCGACTTGCACGCTTGTGTGGAGCACTTATCGAAGGCGAGTCAACGACGATGCCTGAGTTTAGTGCGTACCATGTAAGTCCCCTTAGCGAAGATAAACCAAAGGTGCAGTCTGAGTTTAGTAGGACTTACTGATTTGTCAGCAGTCGCCCAAACTCACCCTGACGGGTTCAAACATGGGCTTGGTGCTGACAGCTAGTGCAAGTCTCGTAACGAAACTACACAAATGTCGATGTTAATTATATAGAGAAGGCGATGAGTGTGCCTTTTTAATCTACAGTTTTAATTTATAGTTTTATTCCTCAGAAGTATCTTCTGCACTGTTGTCCTCAGCGGAAGTATCTTCTGTACTGTTATCCTCGGAGGAAGTATCATCAGTATCATCGATATCTTCTCCGTCTTCTGTCGGTGTGTCATCATATGTATAATATGTGCCAAGTGACTTGGACAGTTCCAGAAGATCGATCACTGATCCGTCTCTTGCATCTATAACTACCAGCTGTGTAGGATTGTCTTTTTCTGAATAATCCTGATATTCATCATACTGGGACAAAATCCATGCAGGTACATAATCGAACTCACCATCTTTCTCGCCTTTTTTCAGGTAGTATGTAAGTTCCATTCCGTTAAACTCAATCTTCTTATAATTAGATGGATATTTGCTGTAATACTCAGGAACCGTTTCATCCAGCTTTGCAAGCAGATCTTTATAGGAGAGAATCTCTGCTGCCTGTGGTTCTCCGTCTGCCTCCAGATATTCGCACCAATTTGCTCCATTGATACCATTGGAATCTATAGAAACCGAACATTCTTCCGTCGGAATATCAATAGAAGCATTATCCTGCTGAAGATTTTCAACATTCCATGCATTTACAGTAGCAGTTGGCTGATTGTTGATCGCCCTTGAATATGTAAATGTATAACCATCTACTTCAGTTTCTAAATTATTGCCATCATTATCATAATAAACCCAGCAAAGTGCTGATGTCTTCTTTAATGATGCATCTGTGCATCCAACCTTTGCCAGAAAATCATCTGCCATCTGTCTGGCTTCATCTTCTGAGAATGTACACTTATTCATGTCTGCATCTACAGCGCTTGCATCGTCACTTTCATACTGCATATAATCATCAAGAGTTGTGGAATAGCAGCCATTTGCTCCATCCTTTGGACGATAGGTCAAGGTATCTCCGGTAAAATATAATGAATATCCGGTAGAACCATTATCTTCATCCGGTGTTGAAATTGTAAATTTCTGATCTCCGATCGATCCGATAAATGCATCACCTGAATAATCGCCGGCTGCCGGATATTCATCCGGTGCAGTCTGCATTTCCGTCTTCAGATCCTCAATCCATGTATCATAGTATGATACCATATCTGTATCAGAACTATTTTTCTTCTTTTCATTCTCATACATGTCGATTTCTTCCTGAATATCTGATTTGGTACGTTTCTCATAATCATACTCATAGATACCCTTATCTTTATCAAATACAGCCTCCACTGTCTGCTTCTTATCATCATTTGTCGTGGTTTTCTTCTTGCAAGGTGCAACATACAGATCTCCTGTATCCGGTACGATCACCTCTTCTGCATCAATGGCAATCTTCTGAATACCGGAATCACCTGTTGCGATCTGTGTATCACAGCTCTCAGGAATACCATATTTACCCTGAAGACTTCCGCTGTCTGCGTTGCTTCCACTTCCAGATCCTCCATTTCCGTCTACATCATAATCCACATCTTTCTTTCCGCATCCGGTTGCTGCTGTGCTGACTGCCAGCATACCGACCAAGAGCATAGCTGCCATTTTCTTACGATATGTACGAAATCCCACTTTATTATTTTTTTTGTTCTGCATATAAGTACCTCCTCTTTTCTTCTCTCATTATTATAGCTTCTGGATCATATCCAGTAAATGATTAATTTATAAATGTATTTACCGAGTCATTTCATTACTTTTCAGCTGTGTCACCGGTTGTGTCATCGGTTGTGTCATCTGTTGTATCGGAAGAAGCATCTGTTGTATCCTCTGATGAATCAGTATCTCCGACAGAGGTTATCGATGAATCTCCTTCATCGGAGACATCTCTTGCAATCGTATCAGTATCATAATTCTGATATGTTCCAAGTGACTTAGACAGTTCCAGAAGGTCGATCACTGATCCGTCGGTAGCATCTAAAACCACCATCTGATCCGGATAGTCTGCATTATTTGATTCATCTGCCATATCTTCGTACTGGGTCAATATCCATGCCGGCACATATTTGAATACTCCGTCTTCATCAGTCTTTTCCAGATAATAAGCAAGCTTCATGTCATTGAATTCAACCTTCTTATATCTGGTTGGATAAGTTGTATAATACTCCGCAATATTTGTATTTGCTTTCTTTAGAAGCTCATCAAATGATAACAGATCCTTACTCTCCGTCTTATCTGTAATCTCAAAATAATTTACCCAGTTTGCAGATATAACACCATTTGAGTCAACGTATACTTCACACTTTTCTGATGGAATACTTACAGAGGCATCATCCTGCATAAGATTATCAACATTCCATACTTCGGCAGATGCTGTCGGCTGATTATTGATCGATCTTGTATAGGAAAATACATATCCATCGACCTCTACTGAATCTGTATTACCATCTGCTCCATAATAATACCAGTAAAGATCCTGTGCCTTATTCAGTGTTACATCTGCCATACCGATCTTATTTACAAATTCATCTGCGATCGACTGTGCTTCATCTTTTGAGAATGTACATACATTTGTGGATGACATATCAACATCCGTCAGATCATCACCGGTATCCGGTGTGGAAAAATATACACCGCTGGCACCATCCTTTGGACGGTAAGTGATCAGTTGATCTTTCAGACCCATGGAACCGCTTGCCCCTCCCTGATCATCTACATTAACTAGGAATTTTCTACCACCGATTTCTCCCAGAAATTCAGTACCGGAATAATCATCAGCTGCCGGATATTCATCCGGAGCCTTCTGAAGCTGATCTTTTAAACCATCGATCATGGAATCATACCAGGTTGAGCCGGAAGTATCTCCATTCGCTGCAGAATTCTTCTTCTCCTTTTCGTACTGATCGATCTGTTCCTGAATATCTGCTTTTGTCATATTATCATAATCAAATGCATAGATACCTTTATCTTTTTCAAGAAGCGATTCTACAAGTTGCTTTTTTGCATCATTTGAAATTTCTTTTTTCTTTGCATATACGATTGGAAGATCCATTGTACTTGGAACTGATACCTCATCTGCTTCGATCGCAAGCTTGCTCAAGCCACTGTCGCCTGTCTCAAGTGTCATATCACAGGATTCCGGAATTCCGTATTTATCCTGAAGACTTCCACTGTCTGCGCTTCCTCCATTTCCTGATCCACCATCTACACTGTAATCTATATTCTTCTTTCCACAGCCTGTAAGTGTACTTCCTGCAACCAGAACTCCTGCTACGGCAAGTGCTGCCATCTTTTTATAATGCAGCTTTCTGTTTACCTGTGTTTTCTTAATACCTGCTGTGTCTTTTCTTATTTTTTTCAAAATAATTACCTCCTGCTGTGATCCTGCATTCTAACAAACAAAATTAATATATTTTTTCAGCGCTGTAAAAATATTAACACAAACCATCGATTTTGTTCATTAATACGGGTCTATTTTTTTATTAAACTTTCTTAAGCTTTCTTTTCATTTTTCCCGACATATTAAATGTACATGACCACTACATATTTTATGCAATATAGTTGCATCCTTTTTGCATCCTTTTTCTACAATTTCTTGTATTTCTATATTGCATTTTTTCTTTTTATGTTATAGTATGTGCGATGAGAAAGAATAAAGAGGTGTCATTCCAATGAATATTACCATGTTAAAAAGTAAGATCCACAGAGCAGTTGTTACACAGGCTGAACTGAATTATGTCGGCAGTATCACGGTAGACTCTGAGCTTTTGAAGGAAGCAGGAATTCTTGAATATGAAATGGTGCAGATTGTTGATATTGAAAATGGAAATCGTTTTGAGACATACACGATTGCCGGAGAACCGGGATCCGGTGTTATGTGTTTAAATGGTGCCGCTGCCAGACAGGTTCAGGTAGGCGACCATATCATTCTGATGTGTTATGCTTCTATGACACCTGAAGAAGCCAAAGAATACCGACCAACGGTGGTCTTTGTAAATGAAGACAATTCCATCTCCCGTATCACCAGCTATGAAAAGCATGGCGAGATAGGCTAGATAATAAAGCAAAAAGAAAGAGACAGTACCTAACGGCAATGTCTCTTTCTTTTTAATTTACGATATGAACAATCGCTTTTCTATTTTTCTTCTTTATTTACTATCCGCAGGACTCTGGCCAGGTTGCTGACTACGACTGCATTTGGTAGTACATTCTTGGTTACAACTCTTTCCCATTCCATTCCTGTTTCATCTCTTGAGAATCTGCTTTATCTGATGATATATCTTGACTATTAGCCTTCTGATCATATATCTTTGTATTTACGTCATAGGCATTCGATGCATAGCCCTGTTCATCCGCATTATAGCCATTCGAATAATAGTCCTGCCCATTTGCCTCGTAGCCATTCGGATAATAACCTTGCGTATTTGCTTCGTAACCGCTCGGATAATAGCCCTGCTCATTCGTTTCGTAGCCATTTGGGTAATAGCTTTGCGCATTTCCCACATAGCCATCCGGGTAATAGTTTTGCGCATTTGCCGCATAGACATCCGGGTAATAGTTTTGCGCATTCGGATAATAGCCTTGTGTATATGGTTGCTGCATGTTCTGAGCATTTACAGGCTGTATATATTCTCCGCTTTCCGACTGCTGATTTTCTGATGTAGTTTTTTTCTGCTTCTTCTGTTCTCTGGCAATCTTCTTCTCATTTTTCTTCTCGGCTTTCTTCGCCAGACGTTCTTCTCTGTGTTTTACCCTGTATGCCCGAACGATCAGAATATATACGATCCATAAGATAAGCAGGGAAACGATCGCAATCCCGGCATATAACTGCCACCGATGATAGGATGTAGCATAACGGTAGCCAAGCTCACTGTCAAGCGTCAGCAGTTTATCTCCTGATACCTGTATTGTCAGATAGATGCTGTAACCGATCACACCTGCGCCTGCAAGAGTAAGAAGGATCTGAATAATAGTGTATATGATCATGACTGCTTCCTCCTTTTCCTGCCCTTTACGAATACAACAATATAAAGGAACAACAATACGAGAAATAAACCGCCAAGTGCGATATATTCAAATATACGCTTCACCGTTTTTCCTGATTCATAGGTGACTGTTGCTGAATACACTGACTGATTTCCCACTGCATCTTCGGCAATTAATGTTATCGTATTCTCACCGCCTGACAGCGTTATCTTCTTGTTAAAATAGTTCTGTGTCAGTTCAACAGGTTCTCCGTTTAATGTAAGAACTGCACCGGCTTCCGTATATCCATTCAGATAGATGCTGCCTTCCGTTACTACTTTTCCGTTTATGTCTTCGGATACAGATAATTGCGGTGGAATCGTATCTACATAGATATCTTTTGAAAATTCGGCTGCATTTCCTGTTCCATCTGTTACTACAAATGAAACTGTGTTATCACCATCTTCCAGATTCACACGATACATGCCGGATTCTTTTTCTCCCTCCAGAATTTTCTGTTCTCCCAGATATGCATCAAATGTGCTGTTAGTATCTAATGTCACCGTTGCATTTATGAAACTGTTTTTTGTCATATCCGAATCCGTATCAAAGGCTACATCTGCCGATACTTTTACTGCCGGATCTGCAGTGATCAGATCATACATACAGCTCTCATTTGTTCTCACAACTGCCAGATATACTTTAGAAGCATCTTCTGAAAAATCTCCATAAAACGCTTCTGCTGTTCCAACATCTTCTTCCTTTATCAGGTTATGGTTCTCATCCCAGACAAGGACTGTATAAGCTTCATCCTCTGCTGCATTCCATGAAATATAATAACCATCGTTATAGGTTCCGCCTTTTACGCCATCTACCTTCTGTGAATCATTTGGATTCTGATAACTGACAAATCCATCACTGTACGCCCGCTGATAGATTCCATCCACAGATACACGGATATAAAAATGATATTCACCACTTGAAAGGCTGTCCAGATCAAAGGAAGCAGTTCCCTTCTTATCCATATATTCACTGTAAACACAGGTTCCGTCAAATCCCTCAGAATCTGTATCGGCGAATATTTCTACATAGATCTCGTCCGGACTGTCCATGATCTTATAATCTGCTGTAACGCTTCCATCTGTATTCTGTGTTACTGCAAATTTGCTGATCACTAAAGAATTCGGAAGTTCACCGACTGTTACATCTACAGTTCCAATATTGTCGCCGCTCACCACAACCGTCCAGGTTCCTTCTTCTCCTTTTCCTACATTAACGATTGCTTCACCATTTGACTCATATACCTGATCCGGCGTTTTGTCCTTACTGTAGACCTTACCGGATGGTGATGTCAGCTTTACGGTTCCTGTCTGTTCATAGTTTTCCCATGTTACATAGAAGACCGCTTCTGTATATTCACGACCCAGATCGATCGTTACCTCTGTCTCTGCTGCATGAACCGGAAGTACCAGACAGCCGACCACGGCAATCATCATTAACAGCCATATACATATTTTTCTTATTATGCTTATCTCTCTTTTCATATGCTTCTGTTACCCCCTTAGTTGGATGATGCATGAACTTTATCCCACAGGAAGAGTTCTCCATTATCTTCGTACCAGATGGATGCTTCTTTCTCTTTGCCGTTATTTCCACTGTAATTTAATGTTACCTTGGCTTTATTAAAGTCCCAATCCCAGTCAACAGCAAGCTTCGAAGCTCCCTTTGCATGTACATTAGCAGGTGCCATATCCACGTTACCATTTACACCAAGCTTGATATATCCACCGGTCAGATTACCACCAAGATTAGCATCTGCTTTTCCCTTTACCTCACAGCCAAATCCTGAGATTCCAAGTTCTACAGAAGCAGATACATCCAGACCATCTTTATTTATCTTTGCTGCTGCCTTCGCCTTTTCTGATCCAAGCAGTGACAGATCAGCCGAGATTACAAATTCAGGATCACTGAAATTAATCTCTACCTTACCATTTGCTTCACCGATCTCACCCCATGACTTGAACTTCTTCATCAACGCATTATTGCCGTTAAACGAAGCAAACAGGTTGATATCTGCACCCGCAGTTCCTGCAAGTATAATGTCCTGCTTATCATATAAAGTATTATCAAGACCGGTACCGATAATATTATATGTTTTCTCCGGGATCACCGATTCATACAGATCTAAAGCGATCGTACTCATGCCCTGCAATTCTCCGCCAACCTGATTGATGTCAATGACTTTATAAACCGTTATTCCCGGATCTAATGCTGCTCCGATCGTAACTTTATCCGGCAGCCAGTAATAAGAAGAAAACGAACCATCAAATCCGGCAATCCGGCTGTCAAAAAATCCCGGTATGGATGTTGCCAGATCGATCTTTCCACTGATCTTCCAATATTCGTGATCAGGATCCAGAGAATTTAATTTTAGTGATAATTCATTGATTCCAAAAGTTCCAAAACTAATCTTATCATCTGTGGAGAATGTCACCTCGCCACCAAACTGAATACCATTCGGTGTGATCGCCATTGATAAAGCGCCATCCAATCCACCAAAGAATTCTTTTGCTCCAAACTGCTTTAAGCTGCTCCGTTTCGTAGTAGACTCTTTTTTATTCGCTCCGGTCTTATGTTGAAGTGATTTCTTTGTTGAATCAATAATTTCATCCAGCCGGAATGATGAGATATCCACCTGTAACCGGTTACTGTGCAGATTTACCTTTGCAACATCAATATCCATGATAAACGGCACGGAAAGATTCAGACTGGCAATCGTCTGATCAAATGATATATCAGATCCGCTGACCGTTACATAATATCCATTTTTACCGATCACATAATCTTTATTTCCCATAACCAGGCTGGCGAAGCTTCCATTTGTCTGTTCCATATCTGCATAGCTGATATAGAGTTTTTCATATCCCTGAACCTTACCGGAATCGCCGACCTTGATCGTCTTATTTGCCACAAGGGAAAGATCCGGATCCATGTCGTCCACAATGATCTCCATATCACCTGAGCTGTGAACAAATCCGTTGATCATGACATTTCCACTGGCCGCCAGGCGATCATCCGCTGTCTGACCGATAGCGTCTGCCGTGATCGTCATATCACCAAGTCTTATCGAAGTTGTTGTGCCTGTCTTGAATACCTTAAACAGAGATTTTCCTACAACCAGACGACCATCAGTTGTCTTTACTTTGACATCATAGATACCGGCAGTCAGTTCACCATTTAACTTTCCTGTAAGGTTCGTTTTATCTGTTACCTGTATATCGGTTAATGCCAGATTGCCAACTGTCACACTTGCAACATCAGAAAATCCGCCGCCATTTACAGTCAGGGTGATACCATTCTGCACATCCTTTACAGATACATTTCCCGGCGTTACCGAAGATACTCCGAGTGTATTCTCATCTACCTTCCGGATAAATCCTGCATCATCTGAATCCTCCGGTTTATTCTCTTCTTTCAAATAATAATTCTTTGTCGCTGTTGCATTATATTCTGCGATATCAACAGTAAGGAATCTAGGATCTACATCCGGATTCTTTGTTACCGTATATGATATGCTGTAATTATTTACGATATATTTCTGAAGATACAGATAGATATCCGATAGCTCCGTAGATGCAGATGCCTTTACGAATTTACCACCGGTTACTTCTGCGATTGCCTGCATATATGCGTCATCACATTCGCCAAATCCAACCGTATATACACTGATTCCAAGTTTTGCTGCTCGGTCAGTTGCAGCCTGCATATCTTCTTCCGAACCTCCGTCCTGTCCGTCAGACATCAGGATAACTGCTCTGCTGCCTTTTTCCGCTTCCAGATTATCAAGTGCAAGATTTAGACCGGCAGATATGTTGGTTCCACCACCATCTGAAATAGCTGCTATAGAGTTCTTCAGCGTTCCGCTTCTGGATGTCAACGATTGCTCCAGATATGCCTCATTATCATATGAAACAATCATCATTTTCTCTGAGGTTATATGCTCTACCGCTTCTGTTGCGGCCTGCTTTGCGTTTGCGATCGCCGCACCTTCCATGCTGCCGCTCTTATCCATTACGATACCGATACTGACAGCTTCACTCTCTGCCCCGCTGTTCAGTGTAAAATCCGTGATCTCATACTGCGTATCGATCACCGTAAAATCTTCCTTTGTAAACTGATCTGCCAGTTCTTCTTTGGAGTCCTTTGTTCCATTGATATTAATGTATGCCTGAATGGATGGATATGCCGAAGTATCGATACGGCTGATATGAATGTTGATCCTATCGTATTTTAATGTGGTTGCAACGTACGAATTAAATGAACCATTTATGGTTTCTTCCGATACAGGAACAACCTGACTGCTCTGTTTATCTACCATATCGTTAACGGCAGCATTCAGCTCAGCATTATAACTGTCATCGGAGATCTGATTGTACTGTGTCACAACTTCATCAATTGCATCTTTTAATAATGATGAATCACTGATCTTAGCACTGTTATCAATGACATTATGCAGATGCTCGTTTGCCGTATCTCTGTCATCCATTGCAAGATACAATTTGGACAACTGCAGTTCGTAAAATCCCGTATCGTCTCCACGATATGGCTCCTGTACAAGAACATAATTAACTGCACGCTTGATCGGTACATAACTTGCATCCTTATAATAGGAATCCGCTTCCTCCAGCAATTCATTTATCTCATCTGCATGTGCTCCGTCATAACCTTCATCATCTATCAGCTTCTGTGCCTTCTCTTTCGCGCGCTCCGCCTTCTTCACCAGGCTCTTGATCTCATCATCCTTCATATCGAATGAGTCTTCCGTATAGTTCTGATCTCTGGTATTTCGATATACTTCTTCGACAATTACATCCGTATATATAACCGTATTCTCCGGGCTTTTAAAATTCTTGTTCAGCTCGGAGGCTATATCCTTTGCCTTATCAAAATCATTCTGATATACATAATAACCGATCTCCCGCCGGAGTACTTCTTCTGTCTCACCATATGTATGCTTCAGATCCCTGATATCATCCTCTGTAAGATCAGCAACTGCCACGCCATGGATCTTATTGTCAAGCTCATACGCTTCTTCAAACTCCCGCTGTTCTTTTCTGGTAAAATCAAGATCTTCGATATAGGCAGTCAGTGAATCTGTCAGTGTTTCATTTGATGCATTACCCGTGTCATCTGACTCCCCACTCCATGCAGTCTCCTGCACGCCATCTTCTTTTTCCAGATCAGACAGATAAGATTCATAATCTGTATATGCCTTTTCTCCTCCGGAGATCATTCCTAGTTTCCCGGAGCAATAGTCATCAAGAGCCGTCAGATATGCCTTTCCTGCCTTACTGAGCCCGTTTTGTTCTGATAACTCCTGAAGTTTAAAATGGCCGTTAATATAATCTCCGTTCATGACATCACATGCCACACTGAGCAGTTCTTTTTCTTCAAAAGAACCTGCAATGTCGTCAAGAAGGATTGCCGCCTGATCGATATTGCCCTCTTTCATATAACAATACGCCATATAGATATTCTGATCATTTGTATCTGCGTCCGTAAAATATGCCCGGACGCCAAGAAAGGTAGTCCCGGCAAAAGCCAGAACTACCCCTATCGTGAGCAGCCATTCCGGGACATTTCTCTTTGTCTTAAAGATGAAATGTCCGCATATATCAACGACTGTAAAAAACAGAAAGATAATTGCTATCTTCAGTAAAATATTTAATTCCAAATTTTGCCCTCCCTTAAATATCTGAATCTGATCTGTTTTAAATGAAGACCATTTTTACCGACATTCAGACGCATAACTGAAAATCTGGTATGCAGATCAAATTCTTTTTTGATAACCATGTCTTCCCCATTTGTTCCATGGAATGTGAAACTGAGGCTCGGTATATTGGTATAATACAACGTACATGGCATTTGGGCAAGTTCTGAGAGATTGGAACTTCCGATCAGTTCGATCTCATAAATTCCTTTTTTTTGTACATCAAACGGAAGTACATAATTTACACCGGCTTTCGACTCCTTGGTATCAAGTCGTAATTCATAGTCGCCATCTAATCTGACAAATTCAACCTCTGACAGATCAACATCATCCGGTTCCGCCGGACGATTGATGATCGATACCTCTGTCGGGCAGCCCATTGCTCTTCGCATTGCTTCTGTATCAAGTACAAAGCCACAGATGTTCGCTGCATTTCTCTGAAGTTCCGCGCGCTTCAGCCGTCCATCTACGAGTGCTGCGACTGTATTGTCTCCGCTGGCATTTGTTGATCCATCCGGACATACCATATAGATATCATTCTGCGCACGTGCCATTGCCGCAAAATTAATCTTATCCGGCTCCTGTCCACGCTCATTGATGGATGCCCACCAGTCAGTCATGACGATACCTTTAAATCCCCATTCTTCTCTGAGGATTGTCGTACAGAGATCATAATTTCCGGCTGTCCATACTCCGTTTACCGGTCCGTATGTCGTCATGATCGCATCGCAGACACCACTTTTTACGATCATCTCAAAGCCTTTCAGATAGATCTCCCGAAGTGCACGTTCTGATACAACAGGATCTGCAAAATGTCGTCTCATCTCCTGATTATTTGCACAGAAATGCTTCGCTGCCCCTGTTACACCTGCTGCATGCAGACCTTCTAACACCGCACCGGCAAAGCATCCTGTCACATATGGGTCTTCCGAGAAATATTCAAAGTTTCTTCCATTTAACGGATGACGGTGAATATTCATACCGGGTCCCAGTAAACAGTCAACCCTCTGTGAGATCATCTCATAACCAGTACAGGTGTAAAGCTCTTTTACAAGCTCTGTATTAAATGTACATCCGATGATTGTTCCGTTTGGCAAACTGAATGCTTTCACGCCACAGTCTAACCGCATACCGGACGGTCCATCACTGCAACATACCGAAGGGATTCCATGACGGTTGATCAGTGACTTGGATACACCGCCAAATGCTGCTGCCGTTCCCGGTGTTACAAGTGAACTTCCCATGCCTTCTCCTCGAATGATACAAGTAAGGTCATCGTCTGTCAATTCTGAAATAAATTTATCCATTCCGATCGAACCATCTGCCACATCGGATAATGTATGAGTACCCATCGTCTGACGGATCTCCTGTGGAAGATGATCCTGTCTTCTTTGCTTCTCGTTTGATGCATGCTGTGGTGCTGCTTCCATCATGACCTGATATCCGTTCTCTGTCTCTGCTGCCTTCATTCTGTCAAATGCTTCTACCGGAGCAAGTGCAGAGCAAAGCTGTTCGATCACAAGATCATCTGCAAGCTCAAACGCGCCTGCACATTCTGCACTTCTGACATTTTCGCCGGCAAATACATGATATGTGCCTGCTTCTAATACAAATGCATAAGCATGTCCTGTAATACCGGAGTCGTCATAGGAAGCAAAGCGGCTGTATGGAACGGTAATATCCAGTTCTTCTGATTCACCCGGTGCAAGCTCCTTCGTCTTTGCAAATCCGACAAGAACCTTATCTGCTTTTCCAAGCTTACCCTGCGGAGCTTCCACATAGACCTGAACAACATCTTTTCCTTTCTTTAAACCGATATTTGAAACAGTTACATGAAGTGTAAACTGCTGTTTCTCCGGCTCATTTGCAAATACAACGACTGCCTTTTCAAATGTTGTGTAGGACAGACCATATCCAAACGGATATCTGACGCTGTCCTTTGCGAAAGTCTCAAAATAACGATATCCGACATAGATATCTTCACTGTAATAATTCTTATCCGGATCACCAAAATATGGTGTAGAAGGATAATCAGCAACTTTATATGCGATCGTGTCTGTCAGATGACCGGATGGTGAAACAGCTCCTGTTAATACATCTGCCGTTCCAAGTCCGCCGACCATGCCGCCCTGCCATACATACATAACGGCTTCCGGCTGGTAACGGTCTGTAAAACTCATATCGAGCAGGCCGCCGACATTTAATAAAACTATCATCTTATCAAAGTTCTTTCTTACTTTTGTGAGCAGATCTTCTTCCACATCTGTAAGCTGATAAGAGCCCTTGGTATCACTTGCATCCTTATCCTCGCCTGCTGTACGTCCGATGATCACGATAGCTGTCTCTGATCGCTTGCCGGCTGCTTCCACAACCTCATCGGTCAGCTCCATTTCTTCCTGACACCACGGTTCATTTCCCCAGCCTTCGCCTTCATTAAATGGATGTGTCTTTTCCCAGTCCTGATAGATCCTGATCAGCTCCTCATCCAGGATGACCTGACCACTCTCACGCAGACCATCTACGATTCCATAGACCTTTGATACATTTACCATTCCTCCTGAACCGGTTCCGCTCTTATAATAGTGGTTCTGGATTCTTCCAAATACTGCCACCTTCTCATCTTTTACAAGCGGAAGTGCCTGATCTTTATTCTCAAGCAGAACACAACCTTCTGCTACTGTCTGTTTTGCAAGTGCCACATACTGATCCCAATCCAATACTACCTGATTCTTCATATCCATCATACTCCTTTTCCTGATTTTATCCGTTTGTTTTATCTCATTTATATAGTTGCTTTTTCCGTCTCTCTGCATATAAATATTCTTCTTTTCTGCCTTTCGGCAAATTCTATTCTCGTTCTTTACTCTAAGTGTATGATAGTATGAATTTGATTTTTATAATATAATGAAAACGATATTTATATCATTTTTTCGACTATTTTAAAGTCAAAAAAACTGCTGTTTGAATTATTCAAACAACAGTCTTTTCCCATATTTTATTTGATTCATTCTTACAATATTAAATGATTTTATTAATCTGTTCTTTCAGCAGTTCAATATCATCGCAATATCCAATTATTTTCTTAAGAATCTCTACATCATTATTCTTCATAAAGAACCACCCCCTCATTTTGAATATTGTCTAAAAATATCTTGTCTTTTATACCCGTCGTAACAACATCAACATGACACTGTAATTCATCTTCTAAATCATACACGAACGCCATGTACTTTATTAAACTCGTCATCTTTCCTTTATCCACATAAAGATCTACATCACTGTCATCATTTGCTTATCCTCTTGCATAAGAACCAAACAAACACATACGAGATATGCCATGTTTTTTTGCAATTGGTATTGTTTTATCTTTGATTTCTTCAATTGTATAACACATCATACATACCTCCCTCTCAAAATATGCAAGCAAGTAATTTTATGTTTATTATACCACAAGAATCCCGCCTAGCATACACCAAACGGGATTCTTATATTTTTCTGTATGACTGACACTTACTGTTTATTCTTTCTGCTCTTTGCGAACACACAGCCAGCTCCAACAAAGCATGCGCAGCTTGCAAGAACTGCTATATAAACGATCGGGGTTGTATCACCTGTTTTTACGAGCTTAGAATCTTTACCGGTCTTATCTTCGGTTGTACCTGTATCTTTAGTAGTCTCTGAAGATATTGTTGATTCTGTATCTTCCATCTCACCGGTATGTTTCTCGGTGGTATCTTCATCACTGTCTGAACCCGTATCCTCCGTGGTTGCTTTCTGAGTTGTCTCGGTTGTAGCATCCTCGGTCGTAACTTTTTCTGTCGTTTCTTCTTCAGTCGTCACATTCTCTGTTGTCGTCTCCTGTATAACCGGTATAGCGGCTGTCTCTACCTTTCCACAAACAGTACATTCATGCTTCTTTATTCCTGTAGCAGATGTTGTGGCTGCTGTTACAACCTGCCATGCGCCATACTGATGACCCTTTGCCGCAACTACTGTATCAAGAAGTGTGATTTCCTGTTCACCGTCTGCATCACGGAAATATTTGCCGCATTCATCGCAGTACCAGTATGCGATATTTCCTTCATCCAGACAGGTGGCTTCTCTGGCAGATACTGCCTTCATATTATGTACATGCTTCTTATTGATTGCAAATGAATCAACCACGCTCATATCACTGGTTCTATATGTTGTTACCTTAAACTGGCTGTCTGACACATCTACTCTTGAAATGTTTGGAACATTTTCCTGATTCATCACTCTGGAATATGGGAAGCTTGCATTCTTGATCGTGTAGAACTTGGAACCAGATGCAGAGTTTAATGTCACATATAAGATTCCTGTTGGATTTGTGATCGATGAATAATCGGCATCATTATAGATCGATGCATCTGTCATCGGATCAAGTCCATCCATCATATAGGTTCTGCAATATACATGGTCATGTCCCATAAGAACCACATCGATATCAAGATCCTTGAATACCGGAACCAGTTCCTCTCGTCTTGTCAATATGCCGCTCTCCAAAGAATGGCTTGCTACGGAATAAATGGAGTGATGGAATACAACCACCTTCCATGTAATATCCTGACCTGCAGTTGCCTGCATTGCCTGTTCCATAAATGCCTTATGCTCAGCTGTCGATGTATTGTTACTGTTCAGTGCAAGGAACAGTACATGATTGTATACGAAATAATAGTCTCCGCCTGCTGCAGTCGTTCCATAGCTGCTTTCATTCGGATTGTTAAAATGCTGATCGTACGCCGCAGAACCGGAATCATGGTTACCTACCACTGTTGCGGTTGGAAGATCAAGTAAAGTATCATGCTCCAGATATCCGTCGTACTGATCTTCATTTGATGCTGTATTTACTTGATCACCTGCTGATAACAGGAAGTCCACACCGTCAAATGCACTGTTGCCGGAAATCAGCTTCAGCGTCTTCTCCCATCCGTCTGTATCGTTTACAGAACTTCCGCTTGCACCGATCTGTGGATCACCTGCTGCTGCAAATGAGAATGCGCCTGTTCCACCGGTTGTAAAGGAACGGATCTCTGACTTTGTCTCTCCATTTACCAACTGATAAGCATATGTCGTATCAGCTGACAGTCCGGTTGCTGTCGTCTGATAGTTGTAGTAACCGGATTTGTTGGATGCAGTTCCATTTGCCGTGAAGCTCTTTGCATCTGCCGGCATCTCGTTCCCACTGACTTCTGAATTCTTAGCAACCAGAAGTGTGCCTGTTCCATCAACATCTGCATACCAGGTTACATTGATCTCAGACGCATCCTTACCAACCGTCCATGAGATATTCTTCTGTGTATATACCGGTACGGATACTGTCGTCTCAAATGTAAGAGTCGGCATATCAAAATAAATATCCGAGCTGGATGAGCGTCCCTGATGAAGCTCTACTGCTATAACATTTTTTCCATCCTTCACTGCCGCAAGTGCTGCCGGATCACTGGTACTGATCGTTCCAGTCTTTGGATCGCCGGCATTGGAACCGCCATACTGAAGATTGCCTGTTATGCTGTCATCATCAAAGCCTGCAATCTTCACACCATTTACATATACGGTTGCTGCATCATCATAGATCACACTTCCTGATATCTTCGTTACCTTAGAAGCATCCGGTATCGTTACATCCGTACGGAAGAAAAACGCTTCAATATCGGTTGTTCCATCTGCCTTGTACTGTGTTAATAATGTCTTTGGTGTACATCCGCCACCCAGATCATTGATTTTTCCTTTCTTTGCTCCAAAAGGACCTGTCGCTGTCTTCCATGCAGATATGTCATAGTCATCCTTGGTCCAGCTTGTCCGGTCATAGCCTGCTGCTATGCTGTCGCCTGCCGGGTCGCTTCCATCATCCAGATAACTCCATGTTACATTTCCATCCATTGTTACATCATTCTCTGCTGCCCTTGTCTGAAAAAGGGGCTGTGCCATCGTTGCTACCAACAATAATGACAAAAGTGCAGAAAGTCTTCCTGTTGTCTTACGTCTGTGTTTTTTCATTCATTTTCCTCTTTTCATCTTTTCATTTTATCTATGTGAAATGCGCATTGCTGCGCAGATTCCTGTCGTTATCGGTACGGTAAGGATCACTCCGATCGTTGCACTCAATCCCTGTGCAAGCTCGATCGCCAGGTAGTCCGATGATATGAACTGTGTCCGGCTCACTCCATAGGCGGTTAATACCAGCATCGTATTGAGTGCCGTTCCCGCAAATGCAAGGATCAGCGTATTGCTCATGGTTCCGATCATATCTTTTCCGATATTAAATCCCGACTTCATAACCTGTCGAGCGGTTACCGAAGGATCTACAGCGACCAGTTCCATAAGCGCTGCCGTAAGGGAAACTGCCACATCCATAACGGCTCCAAGGGAAGATACCAGAACGCCTGCGATCAGAAGTGATCGAACCGAAAGTCCTGTCGCTCCCTGAATGACCAGTAGTTCTTCCGCATTGTCACTGTTAAATCCTGTAAGATGTAAGGTTTTTGAACTTATGTAAAAAATAATTCCTGTTACTGCAACTCCAAGTACAGTAGCAAGTGCGGATACAGCCGTCCGTCTGCTGCAGCCATTTAACAACAACAGGCTGACTGCTGTTCCTGTTAATATGGTCAGGATTGAGACAATTACAGGAGGAAATCCGTGGTAGATCGCCTGAACCATAAACAGTACTACCAGAAGAAGTGTAAAAACGACACCGGCTAATGCCCGTAAGCCTTTTCCTTTTCCCACAAACAACATTACCGTGGCAAATACCACCACAAGGATGCCAAGTGGCAGGCACCTGTCATAATTGAATACTGTGTAGTAGGGAGCTACTCCCTCCGGCATATCTGCACATACGATTATTTTCTGATTAGCGTTTACATAGATGTTATGTGTCTGCGACAAATAATTATCAATCGATACTTTGTCGCCTTTCTGATCTCCTTCCAGAATCAGAACTGTAAGCTCCTGTTCCCCAAGATATCTGGAATGATCATATGGATCTGTCTCCAGCCGCTCATTATCGACAGATACTACCCGCCCTCTTACGAATGTCCTGCTGTCGTTGTTGTACATTGTATAGCTGTTGATCCGATCCCAATCAAATGAACCTGCCGCCAGAAGAAAGGCTGCTCCGATCAGGAAAACCGCGATATATACTGCATTTCTTCTCACAAATAAAACAAGATGCTCACCTGTTTTTTCATCCGTTTCCCTTATCGTTTTGTCTTTTTTCTCTGTCTCTTTCATTTCCGGCTGCCTGCTCCTTATACATATGAGGCGAACCTGCCTGCTCCTTGAGGTGGTCTCACTTCATTTCTGTATTTATTATAGATATGCCTGCATGTGCCTGCTATCACACTTCCGTAAAGATTGCAAGGGGCATATATTTCTTTTGTAAAATTCACGAAAAAACAGGCAGCCTCGTTATAAGACTGCCTGATGATTATTTTTATATTGTATTGTTTTCTATATCTCATATATCACATAGGATATACCTGTATCTTCATGAGAAAATCGGTTCTCCAATAACTGTTTCTGCTGATGACTTACTCTATCTGGAAAAGCCATCATAAAAAGATTCAACCAAAGCACAGTCCATGATAAGAACATAGAACACATTTCCATAGTAACGGTTTTCTACAATTCTTCCATGATCAAGAACAGGGCGGTAGGATCCATCTTTTTTTGCAAAATGGAATCTTACATAATCATTATTTCCACTGGTCTTTGCATCAATCTGTTTCCAGATACTGGTCTCCACAGAATCCCGTTCATCCGGGTGAATAAGATTCTTGAACCGCTGCCCGGTATAATCCAGAAAATCATCAAAATCCTTGCAACCTGCAAATTCTATCAATTCACGATTTGCAAATAAAATACGATCATCCTCCGGATCAGCTATATATATCAGGAAAGCTCCCGGAAGATTTTTTGACACATCCTGAAGTGCAAACCCAAGCTGACTTCTGTGCTGTATCTTATAATCACTGTGATAACGACTGCAACTATGCTTCCCATGTAGTTTTACCGCATAAAGTGCCATATCTGCGCATCTGATAAGCTCCGAAACATCGTCAGAGTCCTTCGGATATTCTGCGTATCCAAGAGAAATATAAAAAGGATGCTCTTCACCATTATATGTTATATGCCTTGGCTTACGGGTAAAACTCTCTATTTTACTCTTTGCCCCTTCCTCTGTTGTTCCGATCAAGATAACAGAAAACTCATCGCCGCCATTTCTGCATAGAATGGCATTTACACCAAAACTATCTTTCATGTCCTGTGCAAGACTTTTCAGTGCGGCATCACCAACAACGTGTCCATACATGTCATTTATAAATTTAAAATCATCAATATCCATCTGTGCGCCCACACAATGAATACAATGATCGTCCTGTATCATCTTTTTAAGCTGCTCATCAAAACCTTTGCGGTTCAAAAGACCGGTTAACGGATCTGTTATCGCTATTTTTTTTAATATTTCACGATGTCTCTCAACCACAAGAACGATCACCGTTAATCCCGTTAAAAGCAAAATAATACTAATTCCAAAAACGAGCTGCGGGAGTATATTCCATCCTTGGTTCCAACCATCAGTTGGCATTACCTCTAAGCCAAATGTACTGCCACAAAATTCAAACTCAAATGTAATCGGCTCCTTCAAAATATTACCTGATGACGATACCACCTCTGTATCATCCGACAAAGGAGAAACTGTCTTTGTCAGACAGTAATCATAACCAAATTGGGTAAGTGCATGAACCGATTTCTCAAATACCTCCGGAATACGGATAATTACAATAGTGAATCCCCAGAACGCAGAGGTTCCATCCGGGCACTCCAGATATACGGGATTTCTGATTGCAATGCCCCGGCCTCCTTGTTTTAAGTCAAACGGTCCCTGCATAGTAACTATATTTTTATCTCTCCCATAACGGCATATCTCTCCACGGCTTTCGTCATGGATCAAATCTATCTTTCCTGCCTCATTCCCCCCCTCCGGATATATATCTGTAACAACACCGTCAGGTGCAACCTGTATGCTCTGAACAAAATCTGTCATCAGATTCCCTGCAACTTTTTGAAAATTATCAATTTTTCCATTTTCACTGAGTACTATTTCCTCAAGTGTATCTGTAATTGCAACTCCACGTTCATATCATTCTGCAACCGTTCTGCATAGGTTGTGGCATTAAGTTCTGTGACAGCCCGAACCTGTTTTAAATTCGTTCTGTATGAATGATATAAAACTGCTGCCAAGGCCAGACAACCTGCCAGGAAAATGAGAACCGGCAATATGAGTTTTTTGTTATGGATTTTCTGTGAATGCATAACTTGTCATCTCTCCTTGTTCTAAATCCAACTAAACAAATTCCTGTAAATTGCACATATTCTATCGCATTCTTTTATTTTTGACAAGCCACCATTGTGGGATATTCCTTTTTTTGTAAAATGGGATTATAATACAGGAGCGAAAAGAGGTAATCAATATGCAGATAAGTATAATTTTGCTCGGAAAACTTGTTAACTTTTTTATTATGATCCTGCTTGGTTTTATTCTTGTCAACAAACATATATTAAATGCTTCTGACAGCAGGATCCTGTCTATCATTGTAGTATATCTGGTGATGCCCTGCGCCATAATAAATTCATTTGAAATTGGCTTTACAAAAGAAAAACTGCAGGGACTATTATTTTCCGCTGTTCTTGCAACCATTATACATATTCTTCTATTGATTTTTATAAATATCGGAAGGAAACTCTGGCACTGGAATACAGTTGAATGTGCCACTGTCATGTATTCCAACTCGGGAAATATGATAATCCCACTTGTAAATGCTATGCTGGGTACCGACTATGTACTGTATTCATGTGCATTTATGTCTGTACAGCTGATATTTCTCTGGACACACTGCAGCACCATGCTCGCCGAAAAGCCACATATGGAATGGAAAAAAATAATAACCAATATAAATGTAATAGCCATAATAGCCGGACTCCTGCTCTTTTTCTGCCAGATAAAACTGCCATCTGTCATACTCACACCGGTAAAAGACATAGGAAATATGCTTGCACCTCTCAGCATGATAGTAACTGGCATGCTGATGGCTGATTCGCCGATCCGCGACAGCCTGAAAAACGCAAAACTATACATTTTCTCTGCAATCAGGCTCGTCATCTGGCCTGCTGTTTTACTGCTTATAATGTATGTAAGTCATGTATATGCCCTTATTCCAGAAGGAAGAACTTTACTCCTCATAGTATTCCTTGCCTCCATCACACCATCCGCTTCAACAATCACCCAGATGGCTCAGGTATATAACAAAGATGCTGCATACTCCGGTCTTTTAAATGTATTTACTACCTTGTTCTGTATCATAACCATGCCTTTGGCTGTCATATTGTTTTCACGGCTGATTCTTTAAGGACATTTCTTGCGACACACATGTTAATCTGGTTTCCATAGGCATCCTTTTGAAATACATAATCCGTTGACGGAGTACTTCATAAAAAGTTTCTCCAGTCAATATACTTTCCCTGTGCCTCATCCACCAGAAGTCTGAGATAATCCATTTTTATCATATCAAGATCTCTCCTTTTTTGTATCAATGTAATAGGCGTTTGCGAAACGCCACAAGCCACATAAATACGGCATTTTTTGTTACTAAAATCAAAAGTCTCCTCACGGTTTGTGATATAATGGAGTTGTTCAGAAACCAATTAACCACCAAAATAAAATCTATTTCATAATTATGTTCGGATTTCTGATTCATAATCGCATGATAAAATAATTCATTTCCATTAGCTGCCAAACACTGAGCTACAATATTTTCATATAAATATCCCAGATTAACACTTAATTTAACAGCTTCTGATAGATTTCATTTTCTGTAAAATCCTTATCCTTAAACATCAAAGTTACAAACAGACCTGTATCATTTAAAAATAGCTTGAATCTTTTAGTTCTGCAATAAGTTCTTTGGTTTCTTTTGATGTTCTTGAAAATCAATCAATATATAGCTGTCATATTCATTTTCTAAAACAAATCGTGCTACTTTAACATTTCCATCCATTTCCATAGACACTATATTAAATCCACATTTTTCTGTATAAAACTTTACATTTTCCTTTTTATCTATGGGTGTAACTAAGGTAATTTTATCCCAATCCCTATAGTGTGATGTTACAAATCTAATTGCTTGCGTTCCAATTCCTTTTCCTTGAAACTCTGGGACAACACACAAACACCCAACTTCATATATTCCCATTTCCACTTTTTTACAAGAAACACAACCGACCGGTTCACCATTATATAAAATAATAAATTTTGGATATTCTATTATAGATTTTTCCATCATCTCTTTAGTCTTTCCATACGCCGGACATTCACCATATTTAATATAATCACTATAAAATGCAAAATTATAAATATCTATTAGCAATTCTGCATCCGTAATATCTGCTTTTCTATATTCAATCTTCATAAACAATACCTCTCCAAATTCCGATTTTTCTTTCCCGTATTAATTGCTATATGTTTTCACTTGAATAATTAAGCATTTTTCCAAACAAAAATTTAAGAAATCTTATACATATCATTCTTGTAGAACATTATTAAATCGCTTTTTTCAGAATTTCTTAGAACGACAAGGACATTAAACACATCTGGGAATGGCGAAATCATCCCCATACATGCCATGCCAAAATTCAATCCATTTAATACTCTAAATTCAGCAGGACTAATTACAAATAATATAAATGGAACTAACCCAAGAACAAATGGCAACAGGCACATCAATATAAACCGATCTCGCCTCAATGGATATGATGCTAATGCAACAAATGTTGCCTTTCCTTTTATTCTGCCTATTGTTACATCTGCTTCCTTAGGATAAACAATTCCATGTAACCACTCATGAATTATTAACAGTAAAAAACCGAAAGCAAATCCGACCAGAATAAATATTGGCGAGATTACAACGGTCTTGCATATTATCGTTTTACAAAGCATAGCAATAAAAAGGATAACACATAAAATTACAGCAATTGGCACTGCTTTTTTCATCAGTTCACCAACACTCTGCGGTGTTTCTATCTTTACTGCACCATCCAGCAAATTTCCTGTTTGATATTTATTTATATCGTTTATTGACCACACAATTTTTATCATATTAAATCCCTTTATTCATTACCTCCTGAACTTTTATCAGAAAAGCCGCTAGAAGTTTTCTTCTCCATCACATAGTTTTTAAGTGTAATTCCCATCCCCTGATAATTTATATGGACATACAGCCTAGCCAGACAGCCAGATTGATCAATGTCTCCAAATCCAACAACCTCATCATCCTCCACTGCAACCACTGTTTTATGATTTAAAAAAGAGTGGTTCCATTCTTGTAAATCTACGCTACCGGTTGCCCATGCATTTAACTGTTCTTCTGTATAATCCTTTACATTTATGCTATGTACCGTATTGTAGAACAATTGCGCCATCTGCTCACAGTCAGTTGACTTGTATTCTCTAAGTTCCATCTTTTATCCTCATAAACTGGAATTGAGATTTCATGTATTCCAAGGGATTTAATAATTGTTATATTTTATTATCAAATATCTCTCAAGCCTTTGAAAACACTAAGTTTGGCGCAGGTGAGCTTTCCCTTATTGTTTCCCTTGTGTTATATCGTCCCACCAGTGTT
>ENA-ORNO01000373-ORNO01000373.1-human-gut-metagenome-genome-assembly--contig:-NODE-373-length-30587-cov-4.384973_pt1 | contig 30587 bp, 38 predicted proteins | sample MGYA00242117_ERZ509026 | MGnify/ENA primary metagenome ERZ509026 (study PRJEB26280, sample SAMEA2338710) | human gut metagenome | biome: human gut; feature: human-associated habitat; material: faeces... | reverse complement strand
CCGTGTCGGACGGTCGGAAGTCCTCCTTAATACCGTCACGCAGTTCTGCAACCAGGCACAGGCACTCAAGGCGACCGTCGCGCTGATGCGTATCACCACCGATGCAGAAGCAGTGAAGACAGCCTTTGCCAAACTTCCAGACGACAAGTAATCCGGGTAAGGTGCGACCTGCAAGCGATTGTCATACCTCTTATAATACAGGCGAAACAGGCTAAAAACAGCGATGGAATAATGCTAAAGGCAGGGCAGAAAAGGAAGAAAAAGGAGGGAAGGAATATGAGTGGTGTTTCAAGATATGCCGCTGCATTACATTTCCTGACGGTCATTCCACGCACGGCCCTCTTGCCGTTGTCCCACAGTCCAACGGGGGACGCCGCTCGCAGGCTCGCACCGGTACCATTTGTAAAACCATCAATTACCGCTTATGAAAACCGAACAGAAATTACCCAGCAATATGAAGCCGGTTGAAACCGAAGATGGAATAACCTATACTGTCAAGAGCGCAGAAGACACGGAATACAAAAAGAAGAAAGTCAAGGAGAAACGTGATTCGACAATCTCGTTCCGTGTCAGCAAGTCGCAACGGGAGAAGATTACAGGCCTTGCCGAAGAGTGCGGCATGAGCCTCAGTGACTATGTGCTTTCCCGCTCATACGGATACGAACCGAAAGTACGGTTGACACCGGAACAGGAGGCAGTCCGCGAGCAGCTTGTCATCGCCCGCAGCGACTACGCGAAATACACCTCTATGCTTAACGCGATGTCACAGGACGAGCGCAGGGCGATGTTCCGTAACCAGCCGTGGATGATAGACGCGCTACGGCTTCTCGGCAAGACCGCTGACATGATTACGAGGCTCATCAAAAAACATTTCGCCCCGAACCGCATACCGGCGGTAAAGACGGAAACAGTACAGGAAACAATTTCAGAAACAGATATTAAACAGGAATCCACATGATAGGCAAAGCAAAATCCATAAGTCACGGCATAAACGACATCAGGTATATTTCCGGCGAGTCGAGAAACAAGGAACACCCGGAACTGATATATCATGTCAAGGACAACCTGCTTCCGTGCGGGCTTGACGCGCAAGGCATATGGGACATGATGAAGGCCCACGCGCCGATGAAGAATAATGTTATCCGCATTGAAATCAGCCCGGCTAAGGAACACACAAAGGACTTCACCATGCAGGACTGGCGGCAGCTCTGGGATGATTTTGTCCGGGAGTATGACAAAATAGAGATGGCGGATGAAGACGGCAAGGTGTATTCCCACAAGACAAACCTCGCGGACAGCATCTACACGGTGTGGCTGCATCTTGAATCCGACAGCCGGATCCCTCACCTCCATGCCGCCGTGTGCCGAAAGGACAGGGACGGCAGGACGAACAACGACCACAAGATACACATCCGCGCGCATGATGCGGCGCATGCTGTAGCCATCAAGCGTGGATGGATAACCGCGAAGGAAATCCACAAGGCAAACGCCGTCAAAGTTGCCGAAGACCTTATGGACATCCTGCGGGCAATGCCGTCATGGTCTTGGGATGATTATGTAGCAAGGGTGCGGGCAAAAGGGTACACACTCGTGGAACGGCCGGACGACAAAGGCGGCATAAAGGGTTACGTGGTCGGAAAGGGCAAAGCCAAATTCAAGGCATCCGAACTTGGCAAGGGGCGCAAGCTCATGGCATCGAAGATTGAACAGACCTGGCAGAAACTTAACGGCCAGTCCGAAACAAAGACTGTGCAGCCTGTCGGTAAAACCGTGCCAAAGACGGATGTACCTGTTGTACCAGTCGCCGCAAAGCCTGTTGCAAAGCCGCTGCAACTTTCCGACAAACCTGTTGCAGACTACTCGGCATGGCGTGAGGACACCTCTCAATACGAGCTTACGCACGACGGCAAGGCATCCCTGTTCTACATTCCCGATGATGTCATGCAGGTGTTCAACGATGAGTTCGACTATCGTGAGACAGCGAACTGGAAAGAACTCACCGACATGGCGGTAGCCTTGTTCGTGGGACTGACGGCACTTGACTCCGTTTCAACCGGAGGCGGTGGAAGCGGTTCAAGCAATGACAATGACTGGCGTGACAAAAAAGACGAGGACGAGATTGAACGCGCCCGCAGATGCGCCCGTGCAGCGGCGGCACATATTGGAAAGAAAACGAAATCTGGACGCAAGAGATAAAGAATATACCTATGGCAAACAGGAAATACGATTACAGCGAGGATGTGCGGCAACCCGCAGAATCCGCCTCCGAAATGGCAAAGACTTCTGAAACGGAAGAGGCAACAGCAGTATCAGCGGAAGAAGCACGGCGACAAAGACTTGAGCAGCGGAATGATGCGCTTGTCAACGAGTTCCGCAGACTCAAGCCGGAGATTGCGGAGGCATACAGACTGTTGAACAGGCTCATTGAAGGAATCGGTGCATACGCAGGTACGATGATAAATCTCCATGACCTGCTTAAGACTTCATTCCCGATTAGGTTTACGGAAAATGACATACAGGCATTGCTGGATGAAATCAATGCCATTGCCGACAATGCCATATCACATATTCGCAAGGAGCGCGAAAAGGCGGACAAGGACATCCGCCGCAACGAGAACCGCATATCCATAACGCAGGTGACATTCTGGTGCATGACTGCATTGCTGCTGATACTTGCCACATTCTTTGTCCTCGTCATTTTCGCAAACATGAAACTGATTCATTCAGAGGTACTGACACAAATTTCAGTTGTATATTCCGGGCTTACAGTTTTGACAATCGGTATCACAGCATATATCTACAGGAGGAAGTAATCTATGCCGCGCAATGGTAAAGCATTCAAATTTTCAAAATCGATTATCTGTCAGTCGTTGACTTTTTCCGTTTTATTGTATGCGCAATTACGAATGTGAGCAATGCGATTGAATGGACGGCGTTTAGTAGCAGTGCGAAGAGCCACCAAGTCAGTCCGGCTCCATATTGACTGTGAAATGCCAGATTATAACTCAATATAGCATTATAGACAATCATCACTATCAGATTGCCAAAGGCGACTCTCTGTCTTATCCTATGGCACAGGTATGTTGATAGTAACGACAGAGCGTAAGTTCCGCCAAGCAATGCAGTATCTTCTCGCCAGCCCTCGGACATACAACACCCGACCATGAGAACGAGCAACGCTCCCCACGATATCCAAAATCGTTTATCGATCGGTTTCATAGTTTCAGTCTCATTTATTCAAAACCAACAGTCATAGCTTTAACGGTATAATTCCAATTCCAGATATATATTGCACACATCAAGATAAGATATATCATCAGGCACACAAGTAGAGCAATTCCGACATCTTTATGCCTGTTTCCGAACGCATAAATCACATTTACCGACTGTACGATTAGCAACAATACATTCGTCGTTAACAGACATCTGTTGACATTTGCCGTTCCTCCTACAAAAAGCACAACAAATGATGCCGCGAATACAATCGCAAACATTATGACGAACATCCATTTTGCTTTATATATCAGTTTCATCACTTGCCTCCTTTCCTTGCTTTGTTGATTCTGTGAAATGCAAGACCTCCAGCTATGCAAATCAGAGCATTTGCAAGCAGACATATCGGAAGCAGATATATTTGTCCGATAATCAAAGGATAAGACTCCATCTTGATTAATCTCAAAGTATCAATAATGATTAAGTCTATGATATATGCACCATCCGCTGCGCAGAACATCAATATCCAAGTCGCAAAAATCGAGATTTTGGAAGATGATATTAACCCCATAGCTACGACTACGGCATACGACACGACTATCAGCATAATTACGATGATACTTTCGCCATACATAATAAGAGGCATCGCAGAAAACGCTAATGTCAGCACAAATTCCCAAATCCAAAATCGTTTATCGGTCAGTTTCATAGGCTATGTTCTTTAGTTGTTCTTCAAGATTCCAATTCGCAGGCTTTTTCTGTGGGTCAAACCATTTTGCTCCGCCTGCAATCCATTTATTGCGATATTCCATTCGGGATTCAGGAGTATAATCCTCGTTACCCCATTCTACACCGCAACAAGGACATATATTGTATGTCGGCGTATTTCCATCATCACCCCAAGGATTGTAATCGCCAAGCGGATAGCCACAGACAGGACAGAAATTAATTTCGGTATCACATTTATCAACCTCTTTTCGTGAAATAAGTCTGAACAAAGCAGAAAGCACGCCCACCAGCATGGAGGGGACAAATGAAAGAACGGCCCAAAACAATAAGATGAAAACTGATATTCCGGCTGCCGTAAATCCCGGAGACATACCGGACTGAACAATCTCGGCTCTCTGCTCGGAATACAATAAGTAATCAATCACGCTGACAACGACCAATATAATAGCAAAGACCATAATACAACACACATAGATTAATAGTCCAAGTTTCAGCCAACTGCCTCGTTTAAATACTTTCCATGCTACAGCCTGTCCGATTAAGTAATTCGGCAGGCAAGTAATGAAGTAGAGCGTAAAAAAATCATCCAGTCCCATTGGCCCGGATTCAAAAAGCCGAAGTAGTCCTACTGTTAGAAGCGATGACAATAAAGCCATTGCCTCAAACTTCCAAAATCGTTTATCGGTCAGTTTCATCGCTCGATATTATTCTAACGGCCATTGCTTTAACGGCCATTGCTTCTCTATCATTATGCCATCGCGTGTGTAATACTTCCATGTCCCGATATTATCTGTGTAGTCGCCTTCTCTATTCCAATCATGGAGCATCCATCCTTCTGCTGCAAGTTTCCCGTCTTCATAGTATTGACGGCAATAAATCAGCGAATCCGGAGCAGACGGATAGATTGTATTAATGCTGTCCGTGTTTGCACGAAGACTATCATATTTCCAAACGGACTTATATGACTGGAACACCTCCATGAATAGTTCTTCTTGCTTTTCTGCTGTCAGGTTCTTGTCATAATCCCATATCCAGTATTTACGCCGTGAATAATAACTATAATTCTCATCAGGTCCTAACGTAACGGTAAGCCAATATTGTCCGTCTTTAGCAGGTTCATAATAAAATAGATAACCCCGATATTCGTATGTCTCGTTCCTATCCGTGAAAGGCCTCCCTAACTCATTAAGATCAACTGGCAGACGGTTATTCACACACTGAAAATCATCAATCATTCCGATAATTTCATATATAGTACGTTCTATATCAGCAGTATTAGTTGTCATACATCTTTTGTAAGACACGACAATCGCAATCAGTAGTGAGATAATCAACACTACGATAAGTGTGCGCAAATTCCAAAATCGTTTATCGGTCAGTTTCATTTTCCATTCCAAGTCTATTTCCCATTTTATCAATCCAATACCAGCTGTCGCTTACCCAATAATGGTATTCTCCATCGCTGCCTTTAACTTCTTCAAGGTGTCCGCTGTCTGTCACTTTTGCGCGACCATTCTTAAACGGGAATCCAAAAGCAAAGCGCGGTGATATAATCACGGTATTGTTTACAGTGGCATAGCCTATTTTACCATATTTATCGACGATTCGATAGCGACCATCCGACACATAATCATCGCCATTATCATATTGATATGGTTTGAAACCAGATTTTGCAACTGATGGATAATGCCCGGCAGTTGTGACTATAAGCATTTTCTTTGTCTTTCCGCAGGATGTGAGCAAAAATTTTTCGGAATCAATCGCGACGGCATCAATCACACTATCTATCAAAAGTGTGTTAGACGCATATTTTATCGCACCTGTTTTTCCAACCAGTCTTCCGGGATATTCTTCTATAATACCCCGATTCTCACCATCAACAATCACATGGATTGATGTCGGTTTAGTCCAGACCCGACATAAGCCGTTAATCAGTATATTGTTTATGCAGAGAGTTGAGTCCGTAAGCTCAACACTCTCAATATCATGTTCCTGTAATACCGGCATAACCTCACATATCAATGTCTCCAGTGCAACATCTCCATATGGAGACTGATACCATATGCCCGGATAATCCACATCAGCTATTGAGTCATCGACAACCCACAACGGATTTTTCCATACTCCTCCATCTTCCATTTCTATAATCAAGTTTTCCTTGGCAATAGCAATTGTATCCTTCCACCAGACATCTTGGAATCTCAAAAGCTGGTTTTCTGGAACGGATGCAGTAAACTTGCCATCGGCATCGGTCCAATCCACTATGCTGTCTTTCCCATTGGCAAAAATGGCTTTGACAATCACGCTTACCAATGGATCTCCATCATACTTTCCGACCACGCGTCCTCTCACATTAATGTTTTGTGCATAGATGCTTATGCACATGGTCAGCAACAAAATGCTGATAATTACATATTTTATTCCGGAGAGTTTCATATCAGAACTATTTAGCTATTAAAATCAGAATCACTGCGAGAACGAGGAAGCCGAGAAATCCGTTGGCAAGGTAGTTGTCGGCATGGTCTATATCTCTGAAATCTTTCGAACCATAGCGGATTTGCCTGTATGACACTTTCTGTCCACAACGGAACAGCCGCAGACACCCGTACCTCAGCACGGCTCCGAGATGCAGAATAACTGTGCGAAGCCAATAATATGAGCCGGTGAACAGAATAACAATAGCCGCTATGATTTTAATTATGAAAATGACTCTATTCTTCATTGCCTGAACCTTATCCAATACCGTTATTCGTGCATTTTACAAATCAACAGTAAAGATAACAGAGCAACCTTCTTTAAGGGCGTTCTCATAAAAAGACTGAATTTCTCCACTCCACCCTAAAAGATAGTCCAAGGTATCATCATTTTTAGGCAATGAATATTCTTTTTCTTCTATCAGGTGAAAATTCTTTCGTATAATTTCTTTCAGATTGTTTTGATGCAAATACTCAATTATCTGTATCACATCCGAATGCTTTTTTAGAGTAATGATTTCATTCTCAGTCTCAACTAAAAACTCTCCACCGAAAACAATGTTTGTCGGGATAGAATTTTCCTCCTTCCACGCTCCACCGCCAAGACAATACTGGATACCATCCCATGCTTTATCCAACTCGCATCCACGAGGCGTATCCAATAAAGATTCCTCTATTTCCTCTAACATATAATCATACCGTTCAGCCTGGGGCAACGAACGAAGTTTGTTCAGCTCATCATCTTTAAGAGCATATAAAACACCTAATCTTGACATAATTTCAACACTTATGATTAATATTGATTTTTTTAATAGTTTTCAAGTTCTACGGCTAAATCTTCAGCAAAAGTATTTACGCCTACAATTTTACCTCTATCATCCTCCGAAACAGGAAACACGCAAATTGACATTCCATTCTCACAAAGAGAATCGACCAGCTCATCTGCGAATTTCTCAAGACTAAATCCAACAGCCGTGCATCCATCTTCATTATCGGATGCCGAGACATAGTTCTCAGCATATTCCTGAAACGGCCAGAGAGGAAGCATATTCAGTCCTTTGTCATGGAAGCTAATAAAGTTTCCTTCTTTTGTAGCCAAAACCCATAGACAGTCATTATCCGCTATCCGTTTTAGAGAGTAACTATATCTAATCTCTTGGCTTTTGCCCTGCACTGCATTTATTTCCTTTTCGGTCAGTTTCATTTCTTGCCTCCTCGGTGTTTGAACTTGATTGTTTTCTTGGCGTTGCGTTTGGGATATTTGACCTTGATTGTCACCGGGTCGTCGTAACCCTCGGCTTCTATGCGGAGTGTCGCTTCTTTAAGAGGCTTGCCGTCTTCTCCTCTTAATCCATAGTCATAGTCCCAATAAATGCGACAAGGATGTTTCTCGTCAAAATATTCAGGCGAGACAAGTTCATAATCCTCATCACCATCCTCATCAATCCAAACACGCTCCACAGATAGATTTTCTTGGTCAATTACGTTGCCTTTTTCATCAGTCACATTAAGGTCGAGATAATGTTTTTCCTCTCTCTTAACTGATGCAACCACAACTTCACCTGGCATAGCAGAAGTTATTGCATCAGTTAACACAATTTGAATTGTATCTGAAGGATCTTTTACGCATACTGTTTCAGGGTAACAGCCGATATAAAAGGCCTGTATCGAATCACCTTCGCATGCTCCTATCTCAAACTTACCGTCAATATCCGTTGTTGTTCCTTTACCCTTTGTCAGATTTACTACTGTCGCACCCATCAGCTCTTCTGTAGCTATCGAATCATATATGGTCGTATATTCACATTTGACAATACCTTTAACTGTTATAGAATCGACACGGGTCGCCGAAATGCTGTCACACGGTAGCATTTGAATAATATTGTGCGATGATGATTGTGCTTGCGAAGTCATCGGCATGAGCATGGCGAGAGAGGCTGCCGAAATTCCGGCGAGAGTGACGGCTTTTCCTGCAATGGAACGGGTGCGGAGCTGCTGCTCCAGATAGCGCACCTCTGCTTCACATTTGGGGCAAGTGCCGAGGCAGTTGCCCTTGTAACGACATTCCGATGTCACGAACTCAATGCCGTTGGCTTCTGCTATCTGTCGGCGTATCTCTTTCAGAATCCTGCATGTCTGTTTTCCTCGTGCCATAGTCAATCTACAGGTAATTTGAATGTTATTGGGAGTGTAAACAAAGATTCAACAGCCTTTCCATTAAGCATTGCAGGATTGAATTTTGGTAGTGATTTGGCAACTCGTAATGCCTCTGTGTCAAGGTCGGGATGTACTCCTTTTATAATTTTGACATTTCCGATAGTGCCGTCAGCTTTTACCTGAATTTGAATTACCACACGACCTTGAATTTGCTCATCTATTGCCGTTGGTGGATAAACAAGATGCTGGGAAATCCATTCCATTAGCTTTTGTTCACCTCCCGGAAAAGTTGCAGGCGTATCAACGAAAGATACTTTGTTTGTACTGTCGGGCATTTCGCCGACAATAACTACCTCATTAGGATCAATTTCGCCTTTCTTTACGAAAACAATATCTTCTACGGGAGGCCGTTCACCTTCCTTTGCAAGACTGTCAACAGTATCTTTTTGCTCAATCGGTGTCACCGGCTCACCTTGCAAAGTTTCGTTTGATTGATTCGACGATGTGCCGTTACAGCCCGACATAAGAATCATGCCTGCCGAGATTCCGGCAAGGGCTACGGTTTTACCTGCAAGGGAGCGGGCACGGAGCTGTTGCTCCAGATATCGTACTTCGGCTTCGCATTTGGGGCATGTGCCGAGGCAGTCGCCTTTGTAGCGACATTCAGATGTCACGAACTCAATTCCGTTGGCATCTGCAATTTGCATACGTATCTCTTTCAGTATCTTACAGATCTGCTTTCCTCGTGCCATAGTCAATGTCTGCGTATTTGGTAGGTGAATAAATCGAAGTTGTTGAAACCGAGGGCCTCAAGTCTGGAACAGCTTGCCGTGCGGTCGGTTTCTGTGTTGAAATCAGGTATCAACGGTAAGCGGATTATGCAGTCCTTTTGTCTCCCCGAATCAGCTATCAGCCGGAGATTGTCAAGAACAAGGTCGTTTGATTGTCCGGTGTAGCTGTTGTATATCGCGGGGTTCATATCCTTGATGTCGATAATCAGGGTGTTGACCACCGGAAGCAATGTCTCGATGTTGACTGAAGGAACATTTAGCGATGTCTCCAAGTTGAGTTGCCAGGACGCACCGCACAACTCACTGAACTCACGGATGAAATCAGCATGTAGGCACGGCTCGCCACCTCCGAATGTAACGCCGCCATTTGTGGCGATGAAATATATTTCGTCAATGCGCACTTCATCATATAGCGATTGTGGTGTATATTCTTTGAAATTTCCACTATCGGCAAGCGATTGCGGATTCAGGCAATATTGGCAGCGGAGCGGACAGCCATGGAAAGCGACGAGCGTAGTAACACCATCGCCGTCAGTTGAGAGGCGATGCCGTGATATTCCGATTATTTTTACCCGTTGTTTCATGTAATCAATTACCTTAAGTTACACAAAATTACGCATTTTACTTGAAAGAATTGCGATTTTGGTACGGAAATAATTTAAGAACTAACGATTTGATGATTTAGATTATGGGTAAGACTATAAAACAGTCCATTGTGAACGCAAGCACCCGTTTATAAATACATCATGGAATTATTCCAAATTCCATTTTTTATCCCTACTTTTGTAAGTGAAAAGCACACTATTCTTCTATACGTCACGCATACGCAGATAAAAATTATTTCTGTTACCTATTCGTTGCTTAACAACATACAAATCTGTTTATACAGCTATAAATCAATAATGTAATATTGCACATTGGTTAGTAGCCCATTATTCCATCAAGCTCACAGAGTTCTTTCTCCTGTTGTAAAATTTCAGGAAAGATTGCTTTTGCAAGAGATACTATAGCTATTGCCCCCAATGCATATACAGAGACTTGGATGTTGAACGCGGAAGCAACAGTACCTATTGCAGCTGATGCAGCAATAAATACCTGATAGAGACAGTTCATTTGCCGTTGAATACTGTTATAACGGCGAATGCATACCACATTTGCTTTTGCTTGCTTGAACTCTTCCCAAATCTTGTTACGCACTTCCATGTGTTAGTTAGCCTTCTGAGCTCTCTTTTATATACTTACTTTTGATATCGTTCCACCGAGGAATGTTCAAGTTTTTACCATAGTACGCTTTATAAGCTTTGCAAACTTTCTCATTCCAATGCTCAGCAATTGTACTGCGAGTATCATGGTAACGATATATAGTCTCTTCGAGGGCTGCAAGGAAGTCTTCAAGTGATTCAAACGACGGAAATTCTGGATTTTCTGAATACCATGTCGAGGGGCGAATGTTCACTATGACTTTATTCTTGTATTGCACTTTGATAGGCCATACTCCGCTTGTTGAACATATTTCCCAAAGGTTTTTCATCCAGAATTTCTCTATTGTAACGATTCCGTCCTCGCTCTTGTACTTGATGAGCAGGTGTTTGGAGTGGAGTTTCCAGGGCTTGTCTATAATGAGATTGATAAAGCTGCGGAAAGCCGCCACGTCGAAGTTTGGGCTGCCTGTGAATGATTTGATTTCAAGCCAATCACTGTTGAGGTCATCGGGATTGAGCCAGAAGTCGGGCGATGATTGCTTCTCGTTGTGAATGTGTGTAATGCCCTTTGAGGTCATCCACTTGTCGAGCCATTCTTCAAGAATGTTGCCTACAACATTGTTCTGCTCAACCGTTATCTCATAGTCTTTCAGTTTGAACTTAATAGCTCCCTGTGCGCCCTCAAAGCCGAAGTCTTCTTGTAGGGCTTTGTAAAGTATGTCTGCTGGATTCATATCGTCAAAAACGAAAAACATTTTATCACGTTAATTTTACTGTTTGCTAATTTCGTTAACAAGTCGCTCGGCCACGGCCTTTATTACAGGTACGACCACGGTATTGCCCAACAGGTCGTAGCCATCCCTTTCGGACATTCCTAGCACATATTCCTCTGGATAGCCGAACAGCCGCAAACCCTCGCGCAGTGTAAGTCGGCGCAGCCCTCCGTTGTCACCCACATATAGTTTGTTCATATCCATTGCTACAAGCGTGGGAGCTACATCATTGGGATCTAGTATCTTGCTTATGTCAAAGCTCAGTTTGCCTGCTACGATATTGTAACCCTTTGACTTATTTTCATCCGCCACTCTTACGTTGTAGCTTACGCCACTTCCATTTTTTTTTGTGATGCGCTTCTTGGGATGTTCGTACACAAGATAACGTTTCTTCACAAGGCTTTCAAGTAGTGTGTCAAGGTCTTCACCTTGATAGAATGATGCGATCATTTCACGAGAAAGCGGCATCCCGTCCATCCAATCAATGCCCCATTGGCTAGCCCATTTCTTCTTTCGTCTCTCGGTGAGTATCTTGTCAAGCAGGGCGCGTTCCGTCTCTGTGGTTTCGCCTTTGATGCCAATGTCCCAGCTATGTATGTTGTCGCAGCCACCGCGTTTATCTTTAATGGATTTTCCATAGAGTTCATCCAAGGAAAATCTTTTGAGTAGCAGCTTTGCAATTTGGTTATCTGATACTGGTTTGCCCTGCTCCAGCACGTCACCCACTTTTGCTTTTCTAACGGGGAAACCATCTAGCGACACCTCGTTGCCGAATGTTCCCACAATGTATATTCTTCGTCTTGCTTGCGCCACCCCGAAGTCTGACGCATCCAGCACTCTGTGGCTGACTTTGTAACCAAGGCTTCGAAGTGTGTCGAGGATGATGTGTAACGTGCGACCTCCATCGTGGTTTACCAAGCCCTCCACATTTTCGAGGAAGAATCCTTTTGGGCGTTTCTCCTTCAATATGCGAGCCACCTCGAAAAACAGCGTTCCGCGTGTCTCGTCGGCAAAGCCCTTTCTTACCCCCGCTGCCGAGAATGCCTGACACGGGAAGCCTGCACAGAGAATATCAAAATGGTCTGGGATGTATCGTTTGGTCGATTCTTTCGTTATGTCGCCAAATGGCATTTCTCCGTAGTTCGCAATATAGGCTTGCTGTGCCGCAGCTTTGAACTCAGATGAATAAACGCACTTGCCGCCAAGTTGCTGCATAGCGATGCGGAAACCTCCCATGCCGGCGAAGAGGTCTATGAAGGTGAACTTAGGATTTTCGGGCGCAGGAAAAGGAATATTAAAGAAGTCATCGAACAGATTATATTGCAAAGGCGATTCTGCAACCTTCCATATTTCCTCGTCGGATAAGCCATCTACCATCTCTTGATGGAACTGCTTGTGCGAGATAAATTCACGGATAGCTGTAACTATTTCCTTTCTCTCTTTCTCGCATGTTTCCTTCTGATGATTGTGCAGATAGAGGCTCATCACCGCCATCAGGTCTTCATACGATGTCTCTCCGTATATTTTTATGTTATTCTTACTGTCTATTTCCTCAGGGAAATCAGTCAGTTTTAAATCTTTCAGTTGTTTCTTGGTCATTGCTTCTAAAATAACCTGATATCCGCACCACAGCAGTCCTTGAAGTTTCAACATTCTTGACAACAAAAAATTGCCCGTAATTTAGCCTTGTCTAAAGAATTATTGGTGGCGCAAAAATATATCAGCAATTCATCGACACGGCATGGCAAAAATACAAATAAAATCTGAGAGACGGACAACTGTCTCTGGAATTTTATACGTATATCTCAATTTGTAGGGTGTTTTTAGTAGTATTTAGCCAGTGGATTAAATTGTAAGTGGTTTTCCACTATATTTTTCAAGTTGGTTTTGTACTTTTGCATGCACAATCCGAAGCGTAGAGGAGTACAGCTGTTGAGCTATTCCTTGTTGTATCGGTTGTACCTGGTGTTTTCTTCAACCCATCTGCCTTGTCATTATAACATCAATCTTTTTATCTAAAAAGAATCAGTACAACCGTTATAACCACAACAGCTTAATGCTTTTCTTCATAAATGCGTATCGCATCGTCCATTTATACCTAATTATAGGTGTGTACCTGTTGTATTCTTCGGTTTAGGTTTCCCATTTGAGAGGAATTTTACCTATATTTTGCGATTGTATGTATATTGTGTCTGTTTGTACCTTTTCACCACGAAAAATACACAACATATCAGTATGAAATTATATCTCTCACTGGTCTCCTTTCTTGTTTGCTTCACAGGCATTATGTCTGTTTACGCACAACACAGAGGCGACCGTCAGGGGCGGGTCATCATCAGCGGACGGGTCGTCTCTTCAGATAACGGAACGATAGACCTTGCCACCATACACCTTGAGGGCACTCCATTCGGTGCCAGGACAGACGGTGACGGACACTACACCATATCGGCACCGGAGGGTGAATATACAATCTCTGTATCTGCATTGGGCTATAAAGACGCGCACCGGAAGATAAAGGTAGGCGGCAACGGACTGCAGGGGATCGATTTCAAACTCTCCCCCGACGTTATAGAACATAATGCCGTGACGGTCACGGCGACAGGTGTCGTCAGAGTGAAGCGTTCTGCCTACAACGCCATTGCCATTGATACGCGAGGCATGCAGAACACCACAAAGAACCTGAGCGACGCGCTCGCCGCCGCGCCAGGAGTGAAACTGCGCGAGAGCGGAGGCGTGGGCTCGGACAAGCAGCTGATGGTCGACGGTTTCAGCGGCAAGCATGTAAAGGTGTTCATCTACGGAGTTCCGCAGGAAGGTGTGGGGAGTTCGTTCGGACTTAACAACATCCCTGTGAGCTTCGCCAGGCGCATTGAGGTGTACAAAGGTGTCGTCCCCGTAGGGTTCGGTACCGACGCGCTGGGCGGGGTCATCAACATCGTGACAGAGAAGCAGCCGCACCGGTGGTTCGCCGATGCCTCCTATTCCTACGGCTCGTTCAACACGCACAAGTCGTACGTACACTTCGGACAAGCCTTGAAGAACGGTTTCACCTATGAGGTCAATGCTTTCCAGAACTATTCTGACAACGACTACCGGGTGGACGCTCCCGTAAAGAATTTCGATACGGGCAGCTTCAATGAGGCGGAGAAGGTGAGAGTGCGCCGCTTCCACGACAATTATCACAACGAGGCGGTCGTAGCGAAAGCGGGTGTTACAGGCAAGCCGTGGGCAGACAGGCTGATGGTGGGACTCACCTATTCGCATATGTATAAGGATATACAGACCGGTGTGCGCCAGAAGACAGTGTTCGGAGAAAAACACCGTTACGGTCATTCGCTTATGCCTTCGCTGGAATACAGCAAGCGCAACCTGCTGGTTGAGGGACTGAACGTGGTGCTGACAGCCAACTACAACCGCAACTCCACCGTCAATGTAGACACGGCACGCTACCAATACAACTGGCTGGGCGAGCGGCACGAGCTCAACTCGCCGGGCGAACAGTCTTATTTCATCTTGCCTGAACTTCAGGTGAAGCAGTCATATGAGAAAGCTTATCGCCTGCCTACCATTGAAGAGATGTTCGGCGACGAGGATCTTGAGAGCGGAGACATCGGCATACGTCCGGAGAACAGCGACAACCTCAATCTCAACATCAGCTGGTCAGGCAAGATGGGTGACCATTCGCTATACGCGGAAGGGAGCCTTGTCTTTCGCGACACCAAAGACTACATACAGCGCAACGTGCAGGACCTCAGCGGAGGACGTGAGAATGCCACCTACACCAACTACGGAAAGGTGCTGACCAAGGGGTATAATCTCTCTGTGCGATATATGTTCAGGAATGTGTTGAGCGTCGGAGGCAACTTCACTCAGATGGACGTGCGCGACAACGAGAAATACCAGATAGGGACAGCAGGCGGCGCGGTGGAGAATCTCGGATACAAGGCGCGCATCTCCAACGTGCCCTACCGCTTTGCCGACTACGACGTGACCTTCTACTGGCACAGGCTGGGAGGCAGAGGCAATCTGCTCACGCTGACCTACGACAGTCAGTATACGCACCGGTTCTCTTATTATCCCGAGATTTTCGGAAACACCAACGATTTTTATGTCCCAGACCAGTTCGCCCACAACCTCACGCTCAGCTACAGCATGAAAGAGGGACGTTACAACTTCTCTTTGGAGTGCCGCAACTTCACAAATGAGAAACTTTACGACAATTTCAGCCTGCAAAAGGCGGGGCGAGCCTTCTATGCCAAATTCAGGGTAAGCCTGGGCGGATAGTCTTTTTTGAATATCATAACCATTAAAATAACAAACAATTATGAATAAGAACCATATTCTTACCGGCATGATTGCAATCATGACTGCCGGTTGCATGACACTTACTGCCTGCTCGGATGACGACAACACCGGAGGAGGCAAGACTCCTGACAAGAACCGGAAGGGCTTTTATGTGATAGCTGCGACGGTGAAGCCTTCCACAGGAACGGAGGCACACCTGCTGATGTCCGCCGAATCGCTGGAGAAAGGCACAGTCTCTCCTGTAGGCAACGGACTGGTGAACGAGGGCGCCACCTACTGACTGTTCTTTGAAAACAAATATCTGTATGCCCTCAACTATCATCAGGGCAACGCCGGAACGACCCAGTCGTTCGTGATGGACGCAGCCCACAACATCACCAAGCGCACGCAGGAGTATAACGTCAACCGCTTCACCACATACGGATTCTATGACGGCTACATCATGACAACCTCCAGCGGCAACGGTCCGAAGGAACTGGCTGACGCCAACGGCTACATTCCCAAGTCGTTTCTTATATCTTACCTTGACGTGGATAATCAGACTTACACGTCGAACAAGGTTTCAGCCGAGACGCCGTTCCTGGCTGAGAACTTCCTCGGCAACGGTGAGTTTGTCACGTTGGCGGGGCTGCAGCAGGTGGGCAGAAAGCTTTATGCGGCAGCCGTACCTATGGGACTGAGCCAGTATGGATGTATGCAGAAGAATGCGGACGGGAGCTACAAGTGGGTGCTCCCCGGAAACGAGGACCTTATAACGACGGAAGCCGGAGGACAGGGAAGCAGCTCCTACAAGAAGGATGAGCTGCAGTGGACTCAATATCCCGACGAATGCTGGGTGACAATATTCTCCGACAAGACGCTGACGCGGCACAAGAACATCAGGACCGACAGGACAAGCTATTCCGCCGGACGGTTCAAGTCGCAGTACTACCAGATGACGTGGGCTGCCGACGACGGATATGTGTACGTGTTCTCACCGAGCTATGCCAAGGCTATGACAGACAAGAGACAGCGGACCTCTCTGCCGGCTGGAGTGGTGAGAATCAACACGAAGACGGAAGAGTTTGACAAGAACTACTATTTCAACATCGAAGAGAAGACCGGCGGTCTGTCCTTCCTCCGCACGTGGTACATAGGCGGCAACTATTTCCTCATGCTGATGTACGACCGTCCGCTTACCGAGTCAAAGCCTGTGGGCAACCGGCTTGCTGTGTTCAACGTTTCCAACGGCAATCTGACATACGTCGAAGGGCTGCCTGACGACATCACGGGCTTCAGCAGCATCCCTTACATGGAGAACGGCAACGCCTACATAGGTGTGACCACGGCAAGCAGTCATCTCGCCATCTATAAGATTGTTCCGGCATCAGCCAAAGCCACCAAGGGTCTTGTGGTGGAAGCCACCTCGCTTGACGGCGTGGGTAAACTGGACGCAGTCCGGGTTGGGGATGTCTTAAAGTAAATCATATTCATCAGAAAAAATAAAGCCGGTCGGACTGCCGTATGTCAACGCCCTGTCAGGTCCGGCTTGATTCATCATCAACGGACACATAGCTTATGAGAAAATACGCAAAGAAACTCCATCTGTGGCTGGCTCTCCCTTTCGGCGTCATCCTGACGCTGGTTTGCTTCTCGGGGGCTGTGCTCGCCTTCGAAAAGGAGTTCACGCAGTGGGCTTATGCCGGACTATATCAGGTGGAAACCGTGGGAAAGGACAGGCTGTCGGCAGGCGACATCGCGGCTAAAGTGGCGTCTTCCCTCCCGGACGACGTAAGGGTGACGGGCATCACTATATACTCCGATCCTGCCCGTACTTATCAGGTCAACTTGTCAAAGCCTCATCATGCGTCGGTGTTTGTCGACCCCTACACAGGTGAGGTGAAGGGGGCTTACAGGCGCATCCCATTCTTCCTCACCATGTTCAAGATTCACCGATGGCTGCAGGGAAGCCGTCCTGCCGACGGAGGCGTCTTTTGGGGAAGGGTTGTCGTGGGGACGAGTGCGCTCGCCTTTGTCTTTGTCATCCTTTCGGGCATCGTAATGTGGTTGCCACGTTCGAAGAAAGCGTTGGTCAACAGTCTTAAGGTCAATTGCTCACACGGGCTCCGCCGCTTCTGTCACAGCTTTCATGTGGCTGTCGGGGCGTACACCTGTCTGCTGCTGCTCTGCATGGCTCTCACCGGACTCACATGGTCGTTCGACTGGTATCGCAGCGGTTTTTATGCTGTGTTCGGGGCTGGCGGACAGCAAGAAGGTCACGGACATTCACCTTCGGAAGAACGGCATAAAGGCCACCACCGCAACAATGGAACGGAGACATATGCCGCTTGGCAGACAGTATACAGGGAACTGGCGGCACGTAATCCTGAATACAGGCAAATCACAGTCAATGCCGACCATACGGCAACGGTACAGCTCCGTCGGTTCGGTAACACCATGGGCGGCGACCGTTATGAGTTCGAGCCGTCCGCAGGCAGACTGAAGTCGTTCACGCCTTATGCCGACCTGCCGTCCTCAGCGAAGATAAGAGGACAGATATATTCCTTGCACACCGGCACCTGGGGAGGATGGCTCACGCGCATACTCTATTGTCTGGCAGCCCTGCTTGCCTCCGCGCTCCCTGTCACAGGATATTATCTGTGGTTCCGCCGCGTTTTCCCAAAGAAGAGAGAATCTGAAACTTAAGTACGCTCCGCTTATTGGCACATCATGCAAAAAGGCACCGTCGCGGTGCCTTTTTGCCTTCATGGTCGTCCCTCAGAACGAAGAATGGCTTTATTTTCCAATGTTTATTGCAGTACAAACGTAACAGTTCGGTATCTGAAACGCACTCGGTCTTAGTGCCTGTGGAGTGCAGAAGGTGTTTCTTTTCAGAAGAATATTTCCACAGATGAGTGGATATCAGACCGAAACAGAGATAATCAGATTCTTCTGCTTGCCTGTCCGGAAACCGATGAGTCATGTTGGCGGGTTCATAAGTGGTAATCCATTTCATGTTATTGGATTTTAAAATGATAAACGACAGCGACTGTCTGAGCAAAGGTAGGATTTCCTTTCGGAACAGTCAAACGGTTTGGATCTAATTTAAAAACATTATATATGGTTTGGCGGATAACATATATCATAGACATAAAAGACATCCGCAAACTTTAAGGAAAGGCTCCGGAACAAGTCCCGCATGCCTGCATCGTCTTTGCGTCACCAGCAAGACGTGTTTTTTGTAACGCCGCATCATCCATCTTTAAACACCCAAGAATCTCTTTAACTCTCTTTATTTGCTTTCACAGCTTGCGTTTCCAAAGAAAACATTAACTTTGTGGGAAATAACCGATAGTTATCTGTAATAAATATACTGAATCAGGTATGTTTAATAGTGAAAGATACATATGAAGTCCAATGATAAGGGATAAGGGTATTATAATATGAATACAAAAGCGAAACCTTTCATCAAATGGGTTGGAGGCAAAGGGCAGATCATCGAGCAACTGGAAGCAAAACTTCCGGCTGACTTTGATAATTGGAAAAACGCGACATACATAGAGCCTTTTGTTGGTGGTGGTGCCATGTTGTTCTATATGCTGCAATAACACCCAAATATCAGGCGTGCCGTAATCAACGACATCAACAGCGACTTGATTACTTGCTATAGAATCGTCCGTGACAACGTGGAAGAGCTTATTCCTGCTTTACAAGACATCCAGGCACAATATTACGCTTTGCAGGACATGGAGGCGAAGCGTGAGATGTACATGGCTGTGCGCCAACGCTACAATGAGAAGAACCTTGACCCTGTTGAGAATACTGCAAAGTTTTTCTTCCTCAACCGCACGTGTTTCAACGGGCTGTACCGCGTCAACAAGAAAGGCTTGTTCAACGTGCCTTGTGGAAAGTATATGCAACCACAGATTTGTGATGAAGAAACTCTTAGAGCTGACAGCAAATTACTGAAACGGGTAGAAATTATGGAGGGTGACTTTGAAAAGACTTTGCTTTATGCTAAAGGTAAAACGTTGTTCTATCTCGATCCTCCATATCGACCGCTTAGTGATACATCCAGCTTTAATGACTATACCAAAGAAGCATTCAATGATGATTCGCAAGTTCGATTGAAAGAGTTCTGTGACAGAGTGGTGGCTGAAGGACACTATTTTATGTTGAGTAATTCTGATTGCAAAGGGAAGAACGAAGAGGATAATTTCTTCGATGTTCTCTATGCCGATTATTATATAGATAGGGTTATGGCATCACGCAATGTGAATGCGAATGGGGCAAAACGAGGAAAAATATCAGAATTGCTTATTCACAGCTATCCCAACACTAAAGATAGGTTGTCTGATAATATTAGCGAGCTCAATTCACGACTGATGACAAAAAAACTGAAAATATATGCTTAAAGATTTTAATAAATTCATGTCTCAACTTAAAGAGACAAACCAAACGTTAGATTTCTTCTGCGACTTTGAAAAAATCTCGCAGAAAGTTGAGGACATTAAATTGAGCCTCTGAATGTTAAATAGCCTAATAGGAGCGGATGACTTGCGCGGAAGTGTAGAAACAATATGGAAGAGAGACCCGAAGGCTTTTTCTGTTATGGATATCCTTGTAGCAGTCCGAACACGTGATAAGAAGAAAATTATTGACTCCGTAGGCAACTGTGTTCCTTTAGAGAGTATGTTCACATCCGTTGATTCTGTGTTGATATTCTTGGAAAAAACAGGATTGGGCGATATTCTCCAACATCAAAAGGTAAAAGACCTTGTTGACTATGTCTTTGGCATAGAGACAGGACTTGACACCAATGCACGAAAGAATCGAAGTGGTCGTGTTATGGAGAATACTGTCTCCAATATACTGACCGAGGCTGGCGTGCCTTTTAGGCAGGAAGTATATTCGAGAGAGTGGAAACAGATTACCGAGGTTTTAGGGGATGATGAAAAGCGTTTTGATTTCGTGGTTGAAACGGCTTCAAAAGTGTATCTGATAGAGGTAAACTTTTATAGCGATGGAGGCTCTAAGCTAAACGAGGTTGCCCGTTCGTATTCTGACATAGCACCAAAGATTAATTCTGTTGAGGGCTTTGAATTTGTTTGGATTACAGATGGTATGGGATGGAAGTCGGCGAAAAACAAGTTGCAGGAGGCATACGGAATCATCCCAAATGTTTATAATCTAACGACAATTTATGACTTCATCAAAACCCTGAATGCATGAAAGCAGGTGGAAAAGACGGTGCTAATACCAGAACCGGGTTAATTTGTGAGGGCAAAGTATATTTGGCAACATTTATTGCCAAACAAAAAAAATACACAGTTAAAGATTGCAGTGTACTTAATCTTGGAGAATGCGTTGCGCACATCTTTAAGAAATATGCTTTCAATACGTTTTTAGAAACGAGGGGGATTGATTGGAGGCAACATCTGTCAAAGCGGCTTCTTCCTGATAATGCCATATATGTTATAGTAAACAATACTATGTTCATCTTAGAGGTAAAGACGCGACACACAGTTGGTAGTGTTGATGAGAAAGTGCAAACTTATGATTACAAGAAGAAACAGTATCAGAAGCTGTTGTTTCAACTGAACATGGAAGTGGAATATATTTACATTTTAGACGAATGGTTTAGACAACCCAAATACAAGGATGTTTTGGACTATGTGATTAGTGTGGGTTGTCAATACTATTTTAATTATATTTCATTGCAAAAACTTGGTCTTCCTATACCTCAATAATGATACACCCTTACTACACTTCCCCATCTAAAGACTTCCTTCTCGCTAACGGTGACAGTTTCAAGCTCCTCAAAGAGTTTGATTTCAAGTTCGACATGATATTCGCCGACCCACCCTACTTCCTCTCCAACGGTGGCATATCGTTGCAGAGCGGAAAGGTCGTGAGCGTGGACAAGGGTGAGTGGGATAAGGGCATGTCGCAGGATGAAGTGATGGCGTTCAACATGGAATGGCTGCGGCTCTGCCGAGACAAGCTGAAAGACAACGGCTCTATTTGGATTAGCGGTACTTACCACAACATCTTCTCCGTGGCACACAGCCTGACGGTTCTCGGCTATAAAATTCTGAACGTCGTCACTTGGGAAAAGACCAATCCGCCAGTAAACATCTCGTGCCGTTACTTCAAATACTCCACAGAGTTCATCATATGGGCGAGGAAAATGAAAAAAGTGCCGCACAAGTTCAACTACGAACTGATGAAAGAGCTCAACGGAGGAAAGCAGATGACCGACGTGTGGCGCATGCCAGCAATAGGTAGATGGGAGAAGACCTGCGGCAAGCATCCCACGCAGAAACCCCTGCGCCTGCTTGTCCGTATTATTCTCGCCACGACCAGCCAAGGCGACTGGATTCTCGACCCTTTCAGCGGTAGCTCCACCACAGGCATCGCAGCCAATCTATGCGGTAGAAGGTTCGCAGGAATTGAACAGGAGGAAGCCTACTGCCTGTTGAGTAAGGCGCGGCGCGAGGAGATTGATAATATCGAAAGCTATGACAACCTGATAAACCATATAGAAGACCTGCAAAATCTGAAACAATGTGCGATGGCATACGAGCCTCTTGCTGAATATTGCCGTACGCCTTTCTGAAACCTCCTCTGACATACATTCCAGCTCATTCCACAGCCGGGACAATAGCATTTTCACATCGAGGCTCAACGGTCCGGAGTAAACATTGTTTACAGGCTAAATATGTTGAATCTTAATTGTTTCTTAGACATCATTATGAGAGACAGATGAATACTGACGGCCGTGGTGAAAAGTATTATAGGAAATGTAGGTGTGGCGTAGAGACTGGTCTCATGCCGCATGAGCCGCCATGTGTGTATGTATAAAATCTATATCAGTCCCAGCAGTCTTGCCGTCCGGCATGCCTCTATGGAGTTTCTCACCTGCAATTTTCTGAGAATGTCCTGACGGTGTCGGCTCACGGTGTTGATGCTTATCGACATTGCTGAGGCGATGTCCTTGCTTGTCATGCCGCTGTCTATGAGTCTCAGTGTCTGCTTCTCGCGTCCGGTGAGAATGTTGCGGTCGTCACCGGAGTCAAGTTCCGTGGTCTGCCCGCTCAAGGTGTCCACTATCATCGTGCGCCACTGCATGGCGTCCGGTTGCGGACCATACAGGCACATGGCGAGCCACAGACCGTCTGACGACGAAGCCGAGACGTAGAACATTCTGTGCAATGCCTTGACATATCCGCCCGCCGTCTGTCTCATGCGGAGGGGCGTAAGCAGATGGAAGTCCGTGCGTCTGTGGCGCGGCTGTCGTTTTATGAAACGGAAGAAACGCAGTTCCTGCAGATACTTGGCGGTGAGGTCGTCGGGATGGATGCGCCTGAGAATGTCCTCCTCCCATATGGAGCACACCTCGCTCTGCGCACCGCCCCTGCCGAGCCCTAACGCTCGTGCGAACCCACCGTAATGTATGTAGCTCGTGTTTGTGCGCATGTCGCTTAGCACAGCCACGGCGTTCTCGGTCATGGCATAGCATCGCGCCGCGGCTTTATAGCGTTCCAACACCTCGCTGCGGTCGGTCTGTCCGGTGAAGTCCTGTCCGGCGAGCACACGGTTAAGTCTGTCCTTCAGTTTCATTTAGTGCGGTAAAATGGTTATTAATGAGCATTGCGGCTATGTCGGCACATATATATCTTTGCATAAGATAAGCTTCACTCGGGAAACAGAGAGAGGGCTCTCTTTCCGCTCGTTTGCGTTATCCTCGCATTTTTCTTATCATATTCAAAGATAATGAAAATATATTGCTCATGCAACAATCATATAACAATAAAACAATAAAGACAATGGGAAAAATAAGACAGATTGCGGCAGCTGCGCTCGTGAGCCTTGCCGCTCACGGCGTCACGGCGCAGACTCTGGAGAAGATGCAATGGTTCAACGAACCGGAACGGTGGGATATTGAGAACAACGCGCTCACCATGTCGGTGACTCCGAAGAGCGACTACTGGCGCATATCTCACTACGGATTCACCGTCGATGACGCCCCGTTCTATTACGCCACATACGGAGGTGAGTTCGAGGTGAAGGTGAAAATCACAGGGAAATACCGTCAACGCTTCGACCAGGCGGGACTTATGCTGCGCATAGACCACGAGAACTACATCAAGGCTGGCATAGAGTATGTGGACGGAAAATACAATCTCAGTGCCGTGGTTACTCACAAGACGTCTGACTGGAGCGTCATCGAGCTTGACAAGGCTGTGCCCTGTGTGTGGATAAAAGCCGTGAGACGGCTCGACGCGGTGGAGATATTCTATTCCTTCGACGACAAGAACTACACGCTCATGCGCAACGCATGGCTCAAGGACAACACGCCGGTGATGGTCGGTATGATGGCGGCATGTCCCGACGGCGACGGCTTTGACGTGACGTTCGAGCACTTCAAAGTGAGACACCTGCCCGACATGAGGCGACTGGAGTGGCTGAAGAAGAACGCGGAGTGAGGTGCGGCAATGCCCCGTAGTATACCGGATGACCACGGAAGGACGAGCCTTCCGCCAACGGTGTTTTATGTGTGGTCATGGGCTTTCCGTCCCTCTTCCTTGCCGCTGCGCTCAGAGTGTGACGCCCCACTGCGCACGCTTCGTTACAATGCATTTTTATTCACAATGCAATGGGATATTGCATAAATTCCCGTTCGCATAACTCCTCAACTCCGCGAGAACGCTCCACAGCCGTCGGATGTGACGTACGGACGCAAATACGCGGTTTTTGAGCGTTTCTCGCATGTGCCTGTGAATCAGTATAATACACTCATTTATGAGACGGAAGAGCTTTTCCCTCCATGCCGGAAAGGCTTTTCCGGCATGCGGAACGGGCTTTTTGAGGATGCGTAAAGGTGTGTTCCGTCATTCGGAAAAGGTTTTTATGAAATGCGGAACAGGCTTTTCCGCACAACAGATGAGGTTGACGCGCCACCGGAACGAATCCATATGCGCTTTTTATACGTTACAGATGTCTTCGCGTTCCCTGTTTTTCCAAAAAATAATGTAAAGATTTTTTACTGCTCCGTCCGTATATTTATGCATTCAGTGCGGCACCCGGCATTCTCCATTAATTCCTCCCCGCCACCTCCGTCCTCCTAAAGTAGAGACGCAAAATCTTGCGTCTCCCGAGGGATATGTGCATTTATCATCATCGTATTGTCGCATGTTTACATTGCTATGGGTTGATTGTGAGACGCAAGATTTTGCGTCTCTACAGGGCTCGCGCCGTAGCATTGGGTTTGTGCCGTCGTGGGTGTGACGCTACGGGAGCATATTTCCGGCTACGTATATTCAAAAAGGCAGGGATGTGGAATAAAAACCGTTGCGCTTGCAGGCATTGTTTTTCTGTCTGTTGTGCGATAATCTTCTTCCGTTCAGTGCCGTATTTCTTCAGTCTGCATTTTTATTTTCAATTTTTCCTATAGTTACTGTTGCATCGTATCTAAAAAACGTGTATATTCGCAAATATTTAATAACTTAAAAGTTGGTATTACACATACACCTGTCCTAAACAGAACAAATCCTTGTATACGCGGAGCCCATTTGGAACGGCATACACATGCGCACGGGTGAGCGACGCCGCGGATTCATCCTGAAAAAAGGCAACTGAAAACATACTACAATAAACACATGACGCTTATGACAGCTAAACTCAAAGGTCTTGTATTCGCGGTTTTGACGTTTCTTGCCGTGATTCCGGCATCCGCACAGGAGGAAAGTGCGTTTGACGGTTTGATGCGAAAGTATGATATGACATTCACCCCTAACGACAGGTTCGACATCATACATAAAGGTGAATATCACCGTATATTTGACACGGACACATGCCACGCCTTGCCAAGAGTGATGTTGTCTATGGACAGCAAAGACGGAAAGTGCAGGGTGTGCATGTATGTCAATCCGATGATACCAATGATGTATGACGAGAAAGGAGAGAAGTTGGTGGCTGACAACAGTAACGGAAAGACGGCGAGACCCGCAGGCGAGACTTTGTGGGAACTGAAAGCTGTGCTGAGAGGCGGGCATCTTCCGATGTCAGCAAAAAGTGGGAGGAGGACAACCTTGTGAGCATGATGACGTTCCTTTCTTCGTCAAAGGCACGGAGAATGTTCAACTCCGACTTCCTTGCCTGGATACCGCTCGACTTGCGCGAAAAGGTATATGAAGGCAAATATACCAACGCCCGTTACGTGGTGACCGGCAGGCACGGTGACGACATCTTGCTCCTCTTCTTCATGACAGACGACGGGGCGGAGCACTTCGACAAGTATCTTGAAGACGTGAAGGGCATGTTCCGCTTCAAATGACTGGGTCTTTAATTATAGAATGAACATAATGATATATATTAATGACAAGCGGACGTTCTGAATCAATTGCCGTCATGTTGTGTGCAGTTCAGTAGCCGCATCCGGAAGTCCGGAGAGTGTGAGTGGCAGGTTACAAGACCGCTGACACTTTGGTATGAAACCCTGAAGAGCGTACGGTCTGACGACAAGGATATATATAATATGTGAGTGATTTTGTATGTCGGTCAATTTTGAACGGCTGCTTAATATAAGGAATGAAGTAAAATATAAACGTAAAAAACTGACAGAGTATGAAGAACAATGACATTTTACGGCTGGCAGCTTCCGCATGCGTCATGCTGTGTTTGCCTCTGCATGTATTCGGACAAGGTATGGGAGTGGCGTGGGACGTTCTTACAAAAGACGACACTCCGGAATATCTCGACGCAGATGACCGGTGGTTCGGAGTGGACAAACCCACATCTTTCCGTCTGGCTCTGCGCTATTACGGCATCACATCCGTCCGTCCCGCGTCCCTGTCTTATCCCCTACCCGTTGACGACAACAGCATATCAGCGTCTGTAAAGATGATGAGATACGATTCGTCCGACGGTGACTTCCAGTTCTGGCTGTCCGCTCCTTCGCGCGACTCGGAAGACCCTGGGTATATGCCGTTTCATGATGAAATGCCGGCACAGCGTCTGTATTACGACTGGAACGACCGCGGACGTTATCTGACGCTGAAGCCTGACACGTCGGTAAGTCTGCAGCCCGCATACGGACACAGGCTCTTCATGAAAGCCGACAATGCCGGAGATGTGCTCACATGGCACGTCAGTCATGCCCGGACGATGTTCAACGCCGACACGGTATGCCTCTATGACATGCCCCGTAAGCGTTTTGAAGGTATGAGGAATGCCAACAGGGTGGACTCCCGTTTCACTCATTGCAAGGTGATGATAATACACAAGCATGACCGCTGCTTCATGTACGCCTACTGCCTGTTCACGGACAAGGGTCTTTCCAAGGCAAACAGATATATCGGAAGCCTGAAGGACATCGTGCGCTTTGACGACAACTATGTGCCTACATGGAAGATTCCTGGTGTGAAACAGGCTGAGCGAAGACTGAAGTATCATAAAGAGAAGCTCGCCACCGTGGGGATAGAGTTCGCGATACCGTGCGGATATATGTACTGTCACGAAGGCAGTGTGATGCTCGGAGGTGCGGGCAAGACCCTGTTTCCGCTGAGTGCGGGTGATGTGGACGGTATATGTATGGAGTCGCTTGACGCCAGGGATATGATATATTTCACCTGGAGATTCAAGCCAAAGGACGCGTCTGACAACAGGAACGACCTTACCTACTACAATTATCTGCGCGTTCCGTTCGCCAGATGGTGCACTATACCGGAGTCATTCATAGAAAAGATAGACCTGTCGCTTCCAGACAGAAACGGCTTCAAGGCAATTGACGACATTTCTGTGCGCAAGGCTTTCAACAGCGATACGATACGAGTGTTCGCCGGAAAGACCTCAGACCAGAAACGATTCGTCTTCCGCAGTCTGCATGAGGACGGTGACATGTATCTCGAACTGATGGATGATGATTTCCCCGAGATGGAGATATGGGAGATTGAGAAGAACGGAATCCAGGTCCGCATGTACCGGTTCATGAAGTCCGCGTCCGGAACAGAAGTACTGCCACAGGTTATGTGGTTCATCTGACGCGACCTCACTACACCGTAATGACATTGGGACACATCATGCAGACACCCCTTTCCGCCATGCCCCCACCGAAGCCTGACAAAGTAGAGACGCAACATCTTGCGTCTCCCGGGGGAACAATGCGTTTATCATCATCGTATTATATCATTCGTATATTGCCATGGTTTTCTCGTGAGACGCAAGATTTTGCGTCTCTACAAGGCTGCCGCCGCAAATCATCCATAGAAGGAATGCGCTCCATTCACCGCATCCACGGCAAAGTAGAGACGCAATATCTTGCGTCTCCCGATGAATCAATGCATATATTGTCGGTATCATATTCCATATCCGCATCGTGCAATCTTGCGTCTCCCGATGAACCAATGCATTTATCATCGTCATCATACTCCATACATATCACAATGTTTTTACAGTATTGTCCTGCGCCAACCGCTTCCCGTTATGCCGCTTGGCGCGCTGTGCGGTGTAAATGCTGGCAGTCGTATAGCGGACATCTTCAATTTAATGATATATGAAATTACGGCACGCACAGCCGGAAAACAAACATAATAAACCATCAAAATAAAACACGCAAATTATGAAAAATCCGATTGTAAACATGTTCGTGGCACACTACCACTTCTGGTTTTTGAAATTCAGAGACAGAGACAAAGCCTGTCACACGGCTTTGCTGTTCATCGCCCTCATGCTCACCCTCTTTGAGACGACGGTCCTTCTGCTTGTCGGCGGAAGGTTTTTACAGCTCTTCTTGAACATGGGTGCGGCGGTACTCATCCTGGCGTTGGCAGCCAACATGGCGGCTTACTATTTCCTGCTCAGACTGGCTTTCACGCCCGAACGGCTCGAGCTTGAGGCAGGAAAACTCACGAAGGCGGGATATTACACGCACCATGTGACATTCCTCATCATCTGTCATGCCGATTTCATTGTGCTGTTCCGTCTGGTAAGAAACATCTTCTGACGGGAACGGATGCACGATGTCTTGGTGATATGAAATCTTGTCCGTGTGAATAAAAAAGAATGTTTATATGTCGGAACAAAAAGATGAAGACAGGGGAAAAATGTATATCTTTGTAAAAGATGAGCTGTGCTCGGGAAATGAATGGCTGGCTTTTCGTGTTCTGATGTCAAATATGGCTGCAAGGGATATACTTTAAAATGATAATGATAAGCGGTTGTCGGGTATTTGTTCTTGTTGACCGTTCGTCTGTTAAGGTGCGGCTTGCGGTTGTGGCAGACACGTATGCATGTGTCAGATGATAACTGAAAACTTATGATGGAATACAACGGAAAAAGGATAAGAGTGGTGGCAGGAGACATAACACGTCTTGATGTCGACGCCATAGTGAACGCCGCAAACTGTTCGCTGCTCGGAGGCGGAGGTGTGGACGGTGCCATACACAGGGCTGCCGGAAGGGAACTGCTGGAGGAATGCCGCACGCTCGGCGGATGCAGGACGGGCGAGAGTAAGATGACGGGGGCTTACCGCCTGCCGTGCAGGAGGATTATCCACACCGTGGGACCGGTGTGGCGCGGCGGCGGTCACGGTGAGCCGGAGCTGCTGGCTTCGTGTTACGCCACGTCGCTCAGGCTTGCCGCGGAGAGCGGCATGTGCTCCGTAGCCTTTCCGTGCGTAAGTACCGGTGTCTACGGCTATCCGCATGAGGAGGCTGCGAGGATTGCCCTCAATACTGTGACAGAAGCCTTAAGGAGTGGAGCTTATACGGGTGAGGTGATATTCTGCTGTTTTCTTGAAGAGGACGAGATGATTTACAGGAGACTGCTGAAAGAGAACGGATTGTGAGAACGGTGTCTCTCAAAATCTCGTTTCTTATGGCTTTCACGCCGGTTCCGGATGTCGTGTGCCGCGATACGGGCTCTTTGAGGCTGCGGAACGGGCTTTATGAGGTTGCGAAAGAGCCTCTTTGAGTTTCCCGAACAGGCTCTTTGGCAGGCTGGAAAAGGCTCTTTGAGAACGCGGAACGGGCTCTTTGGGACAACGGTGTCCGCACAGGGCGTCTGAGAAGCGTGCGGAACGCCATTGCGGGATGAGGCGTGGCGGCATGGCGTGACATCCTGAGGAAGGCGGAAACAACCTTTGTGAGCAGCATAGGCTGATGTGGACGGGGTGAGATTTTATACACTGGTTTTATTCGACAATGTCTTTAGACAATATAAAGACAATGCTCCTGCCATATTACCTAAGTGTCTTGAACGCGGATTTTTAATGATTCCCGTCAGGTGTGATGAAATGAATGATAATTTATAAAATACCATCGTATGAAAAGAAAACTTATTGCCTGCATGGCTCTTTTCCTGTTGTCGGGAGTCACTGCTGTAGGAGTGAACGCACAGGAGGGGAAGAAACGTTTCACCCTGCCCACACCGTGGACAGAGGAGGCTGCCGCAGCCGTGACACCGCTTCCAGAATATCCGCGTCCGCAAATGGCGCGCGCGCAGTGGCTCAATCTTAACGGCGAGTGGGACTACATGACCGACCCCTCCGGCGTTTCGCCCGTAAAGGCTTCCGCTCCGCCGTCCTTCGCGTCGGGCGTGCGCAGAATACGGGTGCCGTTCCCGCCCGAGTCGGAACTTTCGGGCATAGGCAGGAAGGGCGACTCATGCATGTGGTACCGTCGCAGGTTCACCGTTCCGAAGGAATGGAAGGGCAGGCGCGTGATGCTCAATTTCGGAGCGGTGGACCGTCACTCCATAGTGTTTGTCAACGGCAGGAAGGCAGGCACGCACACGGGAGGGTATGATGCGTTCGGCTTCGACATCACCGACATGCTCAAGTCGGGTGAGAACGTGCTGGTGGTGGGTGCTTACGATCCCAACGACGGACGCGCGGCATGCGGCAAGAACGGTCCGCGCGGCGACTATACCTTCACCTCGGGCATATGGCAGACGGTGTGGCTC
>ENA-ORNO01000338-ORNO01000338.1-human-gut-metagenome-genome-assembly--contig:-NODE-338-length-32447-cov-6.253982_pt1 | contig 32447 bp, 30 predicted proteins | sample MGYA00242117_ERZ509026 | MGnify/ENA primary metagenome ERZ509026 (study PRJEB26280, sample SAMEA2338710) | human gut metagenome | biome: human gut; feature: human-associated habitat; material: faeces... | reverse complement strand
GGCCAATCCGGAATATCGGCGGCAGTGGTTCGTAAATTTGGCTTAGCACTTTTAGATAAAGGTGCAGAGCAGGTGAATTTAAAGTCATTCAATTATTATGACAGAATGTTACCAGCACAGGATTCCTTAGAAAATGTGGCAATAGGAAATCTGATTGCATTGCCATTACAGGGAAGGGCGTTGAAAGATGGCAATAGTGCATTTGTGGATGGTAACTGGAATGCTTATCCTGACCAATGGAATGCTTTATTAAGTAAACCTAAGCTTTCAGAGGAATTTCTGGAGAATAAGATAAGGGAATGGACATTTACAGCAGATGACCTTGAAGCATCCAGTGATGAAGAAAATAGGGAAAAGCCATGGGATAGAATGAAAAATTTTGCAAAATCAGATGTTGATGGGAAAATGGACATCACATTATCAAATGGTATATATGTCGACAGCACGAATCTTAAGCCTGCGATGCAAAATAAGATTCGCAGAATGGCAGCCTTTAGTAACCCAGTATTTTATAAAAATCGTGCGATTGGAACATCTAATTATGATACTTCGAGGTGGATTTATCTTGGAAAAGACCATCTTGGTGGATACATACAGATTCCAAGAGGATTACAGGATGAATTAATAGCAAATATTGATAAGGCAGGAATTGAATATACTATTGATGATGAGAGGCAGCAGGGAAGAAATATTAATGTAGAATTCAATGGAGAACTACGACCTGAACAGAACAAGGCGTTAAAGGAACTGACTAAGCATGATAATGGAATACTTCATGCTGCAACAGCATTTGGGAAAACAGTTGTATGCAGTGCAGTAATTGCAGAAAAGAAAGTGAATACTCTGATCCTGCTTGAATCATCTGCACTTATAGAACAGTGGAAAGATGCTCTAAACAAATTTTTAATTATAGATGAAGAACTACCCCAGTACAAAACGAAAACTGGAAGATTAAGAACTAGAAAAAGTCTGATTGGAACATTGCAGGGAGTACATGATTCGATGACAGGGATTGTTGATATTGCAATGGTCGGCTCACTTTGCAAAAAGGGAGAGTTTCATAATTTGCTGAATGATTATGGACTTGTGATAATTGATGAGTGTCATCATTCTGCCTCTGAAACAATAGCAAATGTGCTAAAAGAAGTAAAAGCAAGGTATGTATATGGTGTGACAGCAACTCCGAAAAGAGGAGATGGACTGGAAAAAATCAATTATATGCTGATAGGACCTATAAGATATAGTTACACAGCAAAGGAAAAGGCTATGGAGCAGGGGATACAACATCTTGTATATCCGCGTTTTACCAGAACTGTTCCACCAAGAGGTGTACTTATCGGTAAGATGCATCCAAATGAAGCTTATGAGATTATTCATAATAATGATATCAGAGACGAACAGATTGTTGAAGATGTGAAGAATTGCGTATCAGCAGGTCGCACCCCAGTTGTTTTATCACGATACAAGGATCATTCAGAGAAACTGTACGAGCGATTGAAAGATTATGCAGACCATGTATTTTTAATGACAGGCAACAACTCAAAGAAAGAACATAAGAAGATTTTGGAACAGATGCATCAGGTTTATAAGGCGGAGTCTCTGATATTAATAGCTACAGGTTCACTTGTAGGAGAGGGGTTTGATTTTCCAAGACTGGATACACTTTTTATGGCAACACCTGTATCATTTCGAGGAGTTGTTGAACAGTATGCTGGTCGATTGAATCGTGATTATGCTGGTAAAGAAAATGTAATAATATATGATTATGTAGACAACCATATTACAATGTTTAATAACATGTATATGAAGAGACTTAAAGCATATAAACAGATTGGATATGAGATTGCAGGTGGTTTGCATAATGATAAACAGACAGCTAATGCAATATATGACGGTGATAATTATGCTGAAAATTATCATAAAGATTTACTGGATGCAAATAAAAATATAATTATTTCAAGCCCTGCAATTAGTGGGACAAAAGTTTATGAACTTATTAACCTGCTAAAAGAAAAGCAGTTATCAGGTGTTCAGATTACGATAGTAACATGGGCACCGGATTCCTATGGATTTGGAGATGCATCATACTGGATGCAGCTACATGAAGAAATGCGCAAAGCTGGTTTCTACATTAAAACAGTAGAAGAGTCATGTGAACGATTTGCTGTTATAGATCAGGAAGTTGTCTGGTATGGAAATATTAATCTTTTGGCGAAGGATAAGGTTGATGACAGTATTATGAGGGTTTTGAGTAAAGAGATAGCTAGTGAATTGATGGAAATTACATTTGGAGATAATGGTTGAGCTGAATAGGACTAAAACATATGGATTCCATAAGATGTAAAGAAGACGTTTCATGAGAATAGAGAAAGGAATGCGTTTATGAGCAAAGGATTACAGATAAGAAATAGCACTGTTGATTTCTTGGTTTTCACACGAGATGCAGGAGAAGACGGAATAGAAGTCAGGGTTCAGAATGGCGATGTATGGCTTACGCAGAAAGCAATTTCGCAGCTTTTTGATGTAGATAGAAGTGTGATTACAAAACATCTGAGCAATATTTTTAAAGAGGGAGAATTAGATGAAAATTCAACTTGTGCAAATTTTGCACAAGTTGCCGATAATGGAAAAACATACAAATATAAATTTTATTCGTTAGCAGCTATTATTGCTGTGGGATATCGCATTAATTCAGAACGGGCAACACAGTTCAGGACATGGGCAACCAAAGTGTTGGATACATTTACAAAGCAAGGTTATGTTCTTGATAAAAGCAGATTGATTAATGGACAGATTTTCGACGAAGATTATTTTGAGCATCTTATTGCTGAGATTCAGGAAATCAGAGCAAGTGAGAGAAGATTTTACCAGAAAATCACAGATATATATGCAACAGCAGTTGATTATGATAAGAATTCACAGGTGACAAGAGAGTTTTATGCAACAGTTCAGAATAAGATGCATTATGCAGTTCATGGTAATACAGCGGCAGAAGTGATAGTGGCAAGAGCTGATCATAATAAGGAACATATGGGACTTAAATCATGGAAAAATGCGCCTGATGGTAAAATAGTAAAAACAGATGTGTCAATTGCAAAAAACTACTTGGAAAAAGAAGAACTTGCAGAATTAAATGAGATTGTGACAATGTATCTTGATTATGCAACAAGACAGGCACGAAGACATATTCCTATGACTATGGAAGATTGGAAAACAAAGCTTGACGCATTTCTTAGATTTAATGATGCGGATGTACTTCAGGATAAAGGAAAAGTAACAGCAGCTATTGCAAAGGAATTTGCAGAAAGTGAGTTTGAGAAATACAGAGTTATACAGGATTCACTATATGAAAGTGACTTTGATAAATTGATGAATGATATGGAAAAGAATGGTGCTATCCATTAGTACCTCAAAATTTCTAGTTGTAGAAACAGCGTCCGGAGATTATGATTTCCATAGGTGGACTTGCAAACCATCAGATGATTATTCTCTGAATAGTAAATAAACCTGCAAGCCACCGGAACTACACACAATAATGACAATATAGCAATGCTTCGAACAATATGAAAGGCATAAAACCAATATGAAAAGACACACAAATATAATAATCACAGCCGTGGCATCGCTGCTTATCGTCACACTTACGGGCAGAGAATTCATTAAAAATCATAAGAAAGAGTCTAATGATAAATCGTCTACGAATGTATCAGAAAATACATGTGAAGATATACCTGACATAAGTATACCTGACACAAGTATATCTGATACGTGTGTAGCTGATACGAATACACCTGACACAAGTACATCTGAAGCAGATATTCTGGATACGACCTATGAGAATAATAAAGAGCAATTTTATATATCCGAAATTCCGGATGACATTTTTGAAAAAATGCAGGGCAAATCCTACAAGGCAGATTGTACACTCCCCAGAGAAAATCTGCGATATATACGTGTACTACACGTAGGCTTTGACAATCAGGTACATGAAGGTGAGCTGGTTGTAAATAAAGATATCGCAGATGATGTACTTGAAATATTTAAGGAGCTCTATGAGTCCGGATATCAAATAGAAAAAGTCAGGCTTGTTGATGAATACGATGCAGATGATGAGGCATCTATGAGCGACAATAATTCATCGGCCTTCAATTTCAGATTTATTTCCCACACCACGAAGATATCTAAGCATGGAATGGGAATGGCGGTGGATATCAACACTCTTTACAATCCTTATGTCAAAACAGTCGATGGGGAGCTTTCGATTGAGCCTGCAAATGCCGCAGATTATGTTGACCGGAGCAAGGATTTTTCGCACAAGATTGACCATGATGATTTATGCTATAAGCTGTTTACGGAGCATGGTTTTGAGTGGGGAGGCGATTGGACGCATTCCAAGGATTATCAGCATTTTGAAAAATAATGCTGATAATTTCTACGGGAGCAGGTGACCTGCAGCTAGGTACAGCTCATACCATTCCTCGCGAGTCAGAGTAATATCGCATGCCGCGATAATTTCCTTCAGGCGGCTTTCGCTTGAAGTTCCGGTAACAATCTGCATATTTGCCGGATGGCGTAAAATCCATGCGGCCGCAATAGTAGTATCGCTGACATTGTATTTTTCGGCTATCACATGAAGTTTTTTATTCAGTTCCGGGTATTCGTCGCTTCCGAGAAAACAGCCTTTCCATGCCGGCATCTGAAACGGAGACCATGCCTGAAGAGTAATGTTGTGGAGGCGGCAGTAGTCGAGCAGACTTCCGTCGTGATCAATTGAACCGGGTGTTTCCATATTGACTTCCATACCATTTGCAACGAGATTGGAAACAGGAATGCTGAACTGAACCTGATTGACAACGAGTGGTTGGCGGACATATTTCTGTAGCAGTTCAATCTGCATCGGCTTATGGTTTGAAACACCAAAATGACGAACCTTTCCGCTTTCAAAAAGAACATCAAATGCAGCGGCAACCTCTTCCGGTTCTACGAGTGCATCCGGACGATGAAGCAGCAGAAGATCGAGATAATCTGTATGAAGCCTTTTTAAAATACCATCGACAGATTTCAGAATATGCTCCTTTGAGAGATCATAGAAGCCTTGGCGGATGCCACATTTTGACTGCAGGTAAATATCTTCACGCTTTATGGATGGATCGTCTGCAAGTGCTTCGCCGAATACGCTCTCGCTCATACCGCCACCGTAGATATCCGCGTGATCAAAGAAATATGCACCTTGTTCCAGCGCAGCATGAATAAAATGATTCATCTCATCCTTTGATTTTTCAGAAAGGCGCATGCATCCGACTGCAACTGAAGGAACCTTTCGTATGTGATTGCCTAAAATTGTTTCTCTCATAGTAAAAATCTCCTTTGTAATTATTTTCTAATTCCCATAATGAGTGCGGCGTAGCCCCAATCCCATATGAGCTTTGCAAAGCTGTTTTCCAGATATTCGCGTATGTCATCATCATCATATCCTGTCATGCGTGAGATGATGACAATATGCTCTCTGATGGTTTCATATGTCAACGGACTATTGGCATTGTGACTGTACCACAAGAAAAGACTTTGACGTATAGCAGTGTATTCAATCATAATCCACTGCATTTTGATAATCATGTGTTCAATAATCTTTTTAGTGGATGCTGCTTCAGGCGATATCAGGTCGGAAAACAGCTCGTTTGCCAGATAATTGCGAAAAATAATGTCATAATCTGTGAGCATTGAGCAAAATTGTTTCTGCGATGTTTGCAAGGTGCGGCTTATGGAATTATTGTCTGACTGTGAATAAATATTGGAGTATCTACAAGCCTCGGTCAGTACAGGCTGAAGAAAGGCTGTGTATAAACCCTCTTTACGATAATTTACTGATAAATCCTGAAGCAGCTCATTGCATTCGATAAATGTATCTTCGTCCGGGATATGGATATCTTCCATGGCAGTATTCAGTTCATTAAGCGTATGTCCGGAAAAATATTCCTGTATATGTGTATTGGTGATTGGCTGGTTTTTATGTAATTCCAATAAAATGTAAAGCCCGTCAAGCAAAGCCTGCTCCACTGAAAGCACTTGGTCAGATATCAGTTTAATCAGATTATCACGGATTAAAAATGCCGGAGATAAGTTATTCCGGGTCTCGGATATTACAGGAAATGTGACAGGTTTTTCGCACCACAGATCGATAACTGCCGGACAGCACGGCATGAGAGTTCGTTCCTCATGTCTTGAAAACCGGTGGATTTCTCTGGGAAACAGTGCACATGTCTCTGAAAGCACTTCATCTGAGTATGTCATTACAAGATGACATAGCTTATCATTTGAAAGAAACGGACACCGATGTTTTTCGTCCAGTTTAATAACCAGACTGCCATCCTTATGGCATGTGTAAGAGCTTAGATTGTCACTTTTTCCAGACACTTTATCAGCAGAAAAAGGGGCTGTAGATAAAGTATCCGGAGGAGAAAGCTTCTTCCATTTGCGGTTTGTAGCGTCATCTACTGCAATTTTCCACTCCTGACAGCATGTGATACTGCATTTGTCAGCAATACATTTGAAATTGTTGTAATAGTCCGGTTGATAGTTTTTCATGTTTTTCCTTTACTTATATTATACAGATTTGTGAATAGAGCATAGTATAGCTTGTTATTATTAATCAATCACATGATGATTCAGCCATTTTCTTGAGTGGAATCTGGCAGTAAATATAATAGAACGAAGCATCCAGTCACAAGCCATGCCAATCCACACTGCAATCGGACCAAAGCCCCATACACGGCAGAGGTATATGCACAGACTTACACGGCAAAGCCACATTGTGCAGCAGGATACAATCATGGAGAATTTCACATCGCCTGCGGCACGCAGTCCATATGGCGGGATGAAGGATGGTACCCAGCAGATTGGCTTGACAATTGTGATAAAGATAATCATCTCAAAGCAAAGCCGTGCACTGGCAGGTTCCATTCCGGCAAGCATTGTAATGGGCTTTGTGAGTATGAAAATAATCAGACAGCTGGCAATGATTACGATCTCAGACACCAGTGACAGTTTTTTGATATAGTAGACAGCTTCATCCTTTCTGCCGGCACCCAGACACTGTCCTACAACAGTCATAAGACCTATTCCTATTCCGATAGCGGCAATACCATTTAAGTTTTCGAGGATATTGGTCATGGCCTGGGCAGCGATGGCCACGGTTCCAAGAGTGGATACAGTAGACTGGATAGCCAGCTTTCCAAACTGGAACATGCTGTTTTCGATTCCTGATGGGATACCGATGAGCAGGATTTTTTTAATCAGGCCCCATTCAGGGCGTATAGACATATAGTTCTTTATGAAAATCGGTTCATTTTCCCTTCGAAGCTGTATTATAACGACAATCGCGCAGAATATTCGGGATACGAGAGTGGAAATAGCAGCTCCCTCAACACCCATACCGAAGCCGAAAATCAGAATAGCGTTGCCGCCGATATTCATAAAGTTTGAAATAACAGATATGACCATAGGATTGCGACTGTTATTCTGTGCGCGCATAATGGATGCGCCGGCATCATAGAGACCTATAAAAGGAAATGACAGCAATGTAAAAAAGAAATAAACCTGTGAGTTCCTCATTACATCAGCTTCAACAGCGCCAAATATGGCACGAAGCAGCGACTTTCTTGTTATCAGACAAAAAGCAGATAAAAGTACAGACAGAAATGCCATGACAAAAAATACCTGTCTTGCAGCATGGCGGGCACCTTTTGTATTGTGACTTCCCAGATACTGTGAACAGAGAATCGCACCACCGGCGGCAAGCGCTGAAAGTGCCTGTATGACAAGGATATTGATTGAGTCTACAAGCGAGACCGCTGAGATAGCGGCAGAACCTACATTGCTGACCATCATTGTATCCACAGTTCCCATAAGAGAGGCCAATAGCTGCTCTATTATAATCGGAACCAAAAGCTTTCGAAGCTGAGTATTTGTATAAATATGATTGGTTGTAGTATGCAGGTTTACTGTTTTTATTTTATCTGAATGTAAATTTGTCATATCTGATTACCTTTATAACTATATATTTTACGTGTTTAGGTTAGTACGATAAATTCGTAATGTCAATAAGGAATATTTAAAGTGCTGGCAAAGTGTTAGTAATAAAAATTATTTAAAATATCAGTAACTTCTATTTTTTGAACAATATTGCACAATCCTCTTTTATTTTGAACCAAAAAGTTATACAATAGTACCATAGTAAAAGGCATCAAAACTAATTCCAAAATTAAATCACGAGAGGTATCAACATGAAAAAAGCAAAGAAACCACCTCTGTACAAAAGCTTCGGCTATGCCTTCGAGGGCATATTTACATGCATCAGAAAGGAGCGCAATATCAAGATACACTGCACTGTCGCGATACTTGTAGTGATAGCAGGAGCGGTACTTGGGATAACACCGACTGAGTGGTGCATCTGCCTGACGCTGTTTGGATTGGTGATAGCCCTGGAGCTGGTCAACACTGCGATTGAGTCAGTTGTAGATTTGGTAACGACAGAGCGAAAGCCGCTTGCCAAGACAGCTAAGGACACGGCAGCAGGAGCAGTGCTTGTGGCAGCAATAATGGCTGCGATAGTTGGACTTATCATTTTTGTGCCAAGGATTGCTTCTCTATTATGATGATTAAAGGGTCAAAAGGTATCATCGATATGAGTAGCGAATATTTTTGATGTTCTTTATAAGGAGCTTATTCAGAGCAATCAATTTTAAATAACAGGAAACGGAGGATTTTACCATGGAAAGACTTACAGACGGATTAAAGAAGATTTTACTTGCAGGAATAGGAACAGTGGCAGTGACCGCTGAGAAATCAAAGGAAGTGCTTGATGAAATGGTCAAGAGAGGTGAGCTGACTGTCGAGCAGGGCAAGGTGCTCAATCAGGAGCTTAAGCATAATATCAAGGACACAGTAAAGAAAAATGTAAATGTATCTGTTAAGCCACAGTCACCGGAGGAGCTCGAGGAGCTTTTGGACAAGATGACACCTGAACAGATACAGGCTTTAAAGAGCAAGCTTGCACAGATGGATGAGGCTGACGTGGATCAAGAAGCTGATGAAAGCGTTTTCGAGGATGAGGACATTGTAACAGATACTTCAGCTGATGGAAAAAGTGCTTCCGGTGGAGAATCACAGACAGTGGATATAAAAATAGAAGCTGAGGACGATAAAGAGGAAAGCGTGAACTAGTATGGATAGCCGCCTGAAGGAGATGACAGCGGTACTGAAGAAGTACAAGCTCACGCATGGACTTACACCCGAAAAATTCAGACTTATATTGCAGGAGCTGGGACCTACCTATATTAAGCTTGGACAGATAATGTCGCTTCACTCGGATATTCTGCCAAAGGAATATTGTGAGGAGCTTATGAAGCTATGCTCAGATGTGGAGCCTATGCCGTTTGAGCAGGTGGAGGCTGTCATAGATGCTTCATTTGGCTATTCATGGAAGGATGTTTTTGCTTCAATAGATAAAAAGCCTCTTGGGGCAGCTTCTATAGCGCAGGTGCACAGGGCCACACTTAAAACCGGTGAGCAGGTGGTTGTGAAGGTGCAAAGGAAGGGCATTCACGAGGTGATGTCAAAGGACATGGCGCTGCTTCACAAGGCGGTTAAGCTTGTGCCGCCCATCTCTATAAAGGGCATTGTGGATTTTGATATGGTGCTTGATGAAATGTGGGCGGTGGCACAGGAGGAGATGAATTTCCTGCTTGAGGCATCCAATATTGAGGAGTTTGCCGGCAATAACAGGGATGTTGCATTTGTAGCCACACCAAAGCTTTACCGCAAGTATACCACATCACATGTACTTGTCATGGAGTATATAAAGGGCTTTAATATCGATGACAAGGAGGGGCTTTTAAAGGATGGCTATGACCTTGAGGAGATAGGCAGTAAGCTGATTGACAACTATATCAGGCAGGTGATAGAGGATGGCTTCTTCCATGCGGACCCGCATCCGGGCAATGTAAAGATAAGGGATGGCAAAATTGTCTGGATTGATATGGGCATGATGGGAAGGCTTTCTGAGCATGACAAAAAGGAACTGAGCAATGCTGTTTACGGCATCGCCATGAACGATATCGGCATGATAGAGGATGCGGTGCTTGCAATTGGTGACTTTAAGGGTGAGCCTGACAGGGCAAAGCTGTACAAGGATATCAAAATAATCATAAATAAATATGGCAGTCTGGATATGGGACAGGTAGATGTCGCAGAGTTTATTCAGGAACTTTTGGAGGTAATGAAGAACAACCGCATTGTTATGCCGCATGGTTTTACAATGCTTGCGAGGGGCATTACTCAGATAGAGGGAGTGCTTGCGGATATTGCACCGGGTATCAACATGGTTGGGATTGCTTCTGCAAGGATAAAGCAGGAGATGCTTAAGAATTTTGATTTGAAGGGCGAGCTTAAAAAAGCCGGGAAGACAGCATACAAATCAGCTCATCGCATGGTGGAGCTGCCGGAGAGAATGGCGCAGATACTCGAGGAATATCAAAGAGGGCAGACACGCATAAATCTTGACATGCATGCTTCTGATGAGCTTGCGAGGCTTTTACACAGGCTGGTGAGAAATATCGTCATGGGCTTATGGGTTATGGCACTTCTAATCAGCTCAAGCATAGTGTGTACCACAGATATGACACCTAAGATACTTGGCATACCGGCGCTTGGTGTGATGGGATATGTGTTTGCATGCATCATAGTGCTTTATACGATTGTGAAGCATTTCATATCCAGACGGTGATAAAAAAGCAGGATTCTGAAATTAATCAGAAATCCTGCTTTTTAATTACGTTATATTATTTAGATGATTTTTTACTCTTTGCTTTTTTATAATCCTCATCAAGATGATATTTGTCCTGATACATGGTGAACTGACCTACAAATGCAGGCTCCTGTCCGGCCTTAAGCTCATTGAGATAATCATGTGTCTCGAATGATGAGTTGTGTGTCTGGATCAGGCATACAGCAATGTTTGAGCAGTGATCCGAAGCTCTCTCACAGTTTGTGATGTAATCTGTGAGGAATACGCCGAGTCTGCTGTCACATTTGCCCTTCTGAAGACGCTCGATATGATGATTTCTAATCTCCTTTGTGAGATCGTCAATAACCTGCTCAAGAGGCTCAACCTTGACTGCTTCTGTCAAATCGTTTTTGCTAAATGCCTCTACAGTGAGAGTGAGAATCTCGCGCAGAGCATTATTGAGCACCGTGAGCTCTTTTCTTGCGTTCTTTGAAAACTCAAGATTGTTGTCATCAATCTGCTTGGCAAGCTTTGCCATATTTATCGCATGATCTCCGATTCTCTCGAAGTCATTGATTGCATGAAGCATCTTTGAAATCTCGTTGTTGCCGTCCTCAGAAACATCCTTTCCGGATAAGTGAATGAGGAAGGTGTCAAGCTGATCCTCTAAGTAATCAAGGCGCTCCTCCATGACTTCAATATCATCAAACTTTGAATCTGAGTAATTGTCAAAGAGGTCTAAAGCATTCTTGAAGCTGTCTCTTGCAAGCTCAGCCATCTCGTTTGTTTTCTCAAGACATTCTTTGACAGCAAGTCCAGGTGAGAGTAAAAGTCTCTCGTCGAGTACAACCTGTCCGTCTGCGTTGTCAGTTGTGACAAGCTTCTTAGCAATCTTTACAAGGGAATTGCTAAATGGAAGAAGGATAATAGTTGTAGCGACGTTGAAGATTGAGTGGAACACCGCAATCATTACAGGAGTGATGCTGTCATTAAATAATGCCAGATCAACAACATAACGTGCGATACAGTATACTACAAGTCCTATTGCTGTACCGAACAGATTGAAGCTGATGTGGATGATGGATACTCTCTTGGCGTTTTTGTTTACGCCGATTGACGAAAGCAGTGCAGTCACGCATGTACCGATGTTCTGACCCATGATGATCGGGATAGCCATGCTATATGAGATAGCGCCTGTCATGGCTAAAGCCTGTAGCACACCAACTGATGCGGCAGATGATTGGATGACTCCGGTAAATACAGCACCTACAAGCACTCCGAGGAATGGATTGTTAAAGGTGGTGAGCAGTCCGGTAAATTCAGGCATATCTGCGAGTGGTGATACAGCGCCGCTCATGAGCTGCATACCATACATAAGTACGGCAAAACCTGCCATGATGATTCCAACGTCCTTGCGCTTTTCCTTCTTGCTTCCCATAATCATAATCACACCGATAAGCGCGATGACAGGGGAGAAGTTCTCAGGTTTTAACATCGAGATGAACAGATTGTCACTTTCGATACCTGAAAGACTAAGAATCCATGCGGTGAGAGTGGTTCCGATGTTGGAACCCATGATGACACCAACAGTCTGGGCAAGCTCCATGATGCCGGAGTTTACGAGTCCGACAAGCATAACAGTAAGTGCGGATGAGGATTGGATTGCAATAGTGACTATTGCTCCAAAAAACAAGCTCTTGATAGGGTTTGAGGTTACCTCCTTAAGTATCTTTTGGAGATTGCCTCCTGCGAGCTTCTCAAGACTGCCTGACATAACATGCATTCCGAAAAGGAAAAAGGCAAGTCCGCCGCATAACTGCAATATAGAGTAAATGTTCATGTTTACCTCCGTTTGTAAAAATAATTTGTTTTACTATTTGCTCCAGTTATACATATTTAGTTTACACAAAACACATATAACATAACATAATTTTTACATTCTATCAATATAATCTGAAATTTTAATAAAAAAAGTGACATTCACTTTTGAACACTTTTGAAAACGTTTTAAAATTTATGTATATTTATGTTTTCTTTTGTTTACTTTTGAAGAAAAACGTTGTACAATTACAGTATAATAATTTTAGGTAATTATTCAGAAATTTACATTACAAGGTGGAGGTATATTATGTCAGACGTAAAAAGTGTTATTGAAAGCGGCAAGGCTGTGCTCGGAATAGAGTTCGGTTCTACCAGAATAAAGGCGGTGCTTATCGGGGATGACCATGCTCCTATAGCCACAGGTGCCCATGATTGGGAAAACATGCTTGTGGACGGCATCTGGACATACAGCCTGGATATGATTTGGGAGGGCATTTCAGACTGCTACAGCAAAATGGCGCAGGATGCAAAGGAAAAGTATGGAGTTACCATCAAAAAGCTTGCGGCAATCGGTATTTCCGGCATGATGCACGGCTATCTGCCTTTTGACAAGGAGGATAATCTGCTTGTGCCATTTCGGACATGGAGAAATACCATCACAGGTGAGGCTGCAGCAGAGCTTACTGAGGTGCTTGGCTTTAATATTCCGCAGAGGTGGAGCATAGCGCATCTGTATCAGGCTATATTAAATAAAGAAGAGCATGTATCAAAGATATCATATTTCACAACATTAGCAGGCTATATTCACTGGCAGCTCACAGGTGAAAAGGTAATTGGTGTCGGTGAGGCATCAGGCATGTTTCCTATCGATTCGAAGACCAGGGATTATGATGCGGCAATGCTTGATAAATTTGCAGCATTAGATAAGGTAAAAGAATATCCGTGGGATATAAGAGATATTCTGCCAAAGGTGCTTACGGCTGGAGAAAAGGCAGGTACGCTGACAGAGGAAGGAGCTAAAAGGCTTGATGTAAGCGGCAATCTGGAGAGCGGTATATTGCTTGCACCGCCGGAGGGAGACGCAGGCACTGGAATGGTCGCAACCAATTCTGTTGCAGTGCGTACCGGAAATGTATCAGCGGGCACATCTGTATTTGCTATGGTGGTGCTTGAAAAGGCGCTTAAGGCAGTTCATGAGGAGCTTGATATGGTCACCACACCATCGGGAGATGCGGTAGCTATGGTGCACTGCAACAACTGTACGTCAGACTTAAATGCATGGGTGGGATTATTCAAGGAATTTTCAGAGCTGTTTGGCATGGATATAGATATGAATGACATATATGGAAAGCTCTACAACAATGCACTTACAGCCGATAAGGACTGTGGCGGCCTTGTAGCCTTTAATCTTTTCTCGGGAGAGCCTGTCATCGGACTCAACGAGGGCAGACCTATGTTCGCCAGAAAGCCGGATGCAAGGATGAATCTTGCAAACTTTATGCGCACACATCTCTATGCAAGTCTTGCAACACTGAAAATCGGCTGTGATATTCTCTTTAAAGAGGAAAAAGTAAAGGTAGACACACTTTACGGTCATGGTGGTCTGTTCAAGACAAAGGGTGTGGGCCAGAGCATACTTGCAGCGGCCATGGATGCACCGGTTGCGGTCATGGAGACAGCCGGAGAGGGCGGCCCGTGGGGCATGGCAGTGCTCGCAGCTTATATGGTGAATAAAGCAGATGGAGAGCCTTTGGAAAAATATCTTTCAGACAGGGTATTTAATGGCGAAAAGGGCATAGTAATGCAGCCGGACCCTGATGATGTAAAGGGCTTTGATGAGTACATAAATACATATAAGGCAGCAATTGAGGCAGAGCGTGCAATGGTAAAGGCTCTTCCGCTGTAATAGCAGAAAAAAATAATAAGAGAGGAACAGAAAATGCTTGAAGAATTAAAGAAACAGGTTTACGAAGCAAACATGGAGCTCCCAAGAAGAGGGCTCATCACATATACATGGGGCAATGTCAGTGGAATTGACAGGGAAACAGGCTATTTTGTCATCAAGCCAAGTGGAGTGGATTATGATGTGCTCACCCCTGATGATATGGTAGTCATGGATCTTGAAGGAAATAAGATAGAGGGAAAATACAAGCCTTCGTCAGACACTGCAACACACCTAGAGCTCTACAAAAAGTATCCGGATATCGGAGGAATTGTACACACACACTCACCTGAGGCAGTTGCATGGGCACAGGCCGGCAGGGATATTCCGCTCTACGGCACCACTCACGCAGACTATTTCCTAGGCTCAATTCCATGTGCGAGAAATCTTACCACAGAGGAAATCAACGAAGCCTACGAGAAAAATACAGGCCTTGTCATCATAGAGACCTTTGAGAACAGAAAAATCAATCCTGTATACACACCGGCTGTGCTCTGTCAGAATCACGGACCGTTTGCTTGGGGAAAGGATGCAGCTGAGGCTGTGCACAACGCCGTTGTCCTTGAGGAAGTGGCAAAGATGGCCAGACTCACAGAGTCAGTAAATCCTGACGTGAAGCCGGCCCCGGACAACATAAAGGAGAAGCATTTCTACCGTAAGCATGGTGCTAACGCATACTATGGCCAGAACTGATTTGTAGCTGTTATACGGCCCGCAGTATTCATATTATTTTGTGTTTACATAGCACAAAAAATGTGCTAAATTTTTATGTAAAGTACAGTCTCAAATGACTGTAAATAAGACATAAGGTGGTTGATAGAATGGTACTGGCAGTTGAGATAATAGTCTGCTGCTTAATATTTGGCATATACAGAGTAATACGGATAAAGCGGGATCCGGCATATAAGATAAGCAATATGCCCGAGAAGCTGCAGAAAAAGGTCATGCATATGCGTGGCTACAGAAATCGGAATATCCGTATCATGACAGACTGGGAGAAGTTTGTAAAGAAGCTTCCGACACTTATATTCTGGACGATAGCGCTTGTCATACTGACATCGATAGCAGGGGCAACAAGCTTTTCAACGGGCTTTGTGTTTGCGCTTTTGATATGGATGGCAGTTCTATTGTTTCTTGAACTGGTAGTATACTGTGGCTGGTATGCACATACACCGAAGGTGTGGATAAAGGGCACCGAGGATATGGCGAAAAAGACATATACCAATTATGCACATTATATCGGACTGATACCACAGAGAGCTCTGATGGGAATAGTGGTTGCTATTATAGTGGGGCTTGTGATAGATATGATTCCAAGGCTTGACAACAACAATTATTCGCCGAAATATACAGAGATAGAGGATACCTTAAAGGCAGCCTGTGACAATTACAGGATTCCGGGCATGGCTGTTGAGGTGGTAGATGCAGAGGGCGTGCTTTTCTCCGGGACTTATGGGGAGTGCAAGAGCCTTGACACACCGTTTATCACCGGTTCACTCAGCAAGTCGTTTACTGCGGCATGCATCATGAAGCTGTATGAGGGAGGACATCTGAATATTGACAGCCCGGTAAATCCTTATCTGGATGCAGCTGAGGTATTCAAAAATCCAAAGGATGCGACAAGGATTACAATAAGACAGCTGCTCAATCATACCAGTGGACTTGGCGTGTACCAGCATGTGGGAAATGCAAAGATTGTTGGCAAAAATGGAGAATATACCTATGCGAATGTCAATTATGACATACTTGGTCTTATAGTGGAAAAAGTATCAGGTGTTAGCTACAGCGATTATCTGACAGCGACATTTTTTACACCACTTGGCATGACTCACAGCAGCGCAGCCTATGCAAAAGCGAAGGAGGATGGTCTGATTACAGGCCACAACAATTATTTCGGTTTTTCTGTGGAAAGCGATGTGAAGTATCCGCTCAGCGATTCGTGGTCCACTGTACCGGCGGGCTATATTGCATCCAGCGCAAATGATATGGGAAAATATCTGCAGATGTATCTGCGTGGCGGCTATGGAATACTCTCTGACAAGAGCCTTAGCACAATGTTTCGGGCAACAGTTCCTATGGATGAGTCCGGTGAGACAGGCTATGGTATGGGCTGGGTACGTTCGGATAAATATGTCGAGACAGTGTACAATCATACAGGTCTTACGGAAAACTATATCTCAGACATGTATCTGCTTCCGGAGAGCGGTGTGGGCGTTGTATTCCTCGCAAATACCAATGACTATATGGTTACAAACCATTTGATGAACAAGGTAACCTCAAAGGTTGTGATGACACTTATGGGATACGCAACAGACGAGCTTGACCCAAAGGATTATGTCGATGCGCACCTGTTCTATGACCTTGTTTTTGCAGCATTTATATTGGTTGCGCTGATGGAGATTATCAAGTCGCACAAATGGAGAACAGACAATAGCGGAAACCTGATAGCAAATATTTTCCTGCATCTGTTTTTGCCGGTGGGCATAGTTATTGCGCCTATTGTCGGAGGTATACCATACTGGGTAATAAAGGATTATGTTCCTGATTTGTTTATTGTTTCATGCCTGAGTGTAGTACTTCTTGCAATAGGTGGAGTATTGAAGCTTAAAAACAGGAGAAATTCATAAGATAAAAGCAGAAAAAATAGAAATGCGGCTACTGTAATATGTAGCCGCATAATTTTTTGACCATAGCATCGTGGGAGGAGTCACAGCACACTCCGACAGTACATGAAGAGTATAAGCCGGAGGTTTTGACAAATTCATTGTCATCTGCTGAAAGCCTGATACCACAAGGATATTCCTTACCATCTATTGTCACATATGTAAGCTTGTCCTTATATTTTTCAAGGACGGCTTTATCCAGATATTTGCTTATATCTTCAAAGCAGACATTTTTGGCGTAATAATCAAAGGTCTTATCATCCATAAAGCATATATCGTATTCGTTAGAAGCAAAGTATGCTGTGAGGACTGCCATGTTCTGATAGTCTAGGCCGCTTTTGTCTACATCGACACAGATATTTTTGTTTAAGGCAATTTCATCCTTTGACAAATCATAGCCGTTATCTGTGAGAAAGTCATTGAAAATATCGGCGCCGCTGTCCTCTGTGGTGCTGTTTTCTGCATTTACGCATAATACGCTCAAAACAGTATTTTTCTGCGAAAGCCGACCATGAATAAAGGCTGTGACTGCTATGATTCCGATAATGACAAGAAATATCGGTATTTTGTAATAGTCCCATATATATTGTATTTTCTGACTGAATGTCAGCTCCTTAAAAGGTGTCTTTTGTTCCATGATTTTATCTCCCTCTGATATGATGTGCTGTAGTTTAAAAATATTATAAGGTAATTTATAGAAATTTACCAATAAACATTCTATTAACTGCCTTTTTCTTTTTAGATTATTATGCTATAATGAGCCAAAACACAGATAATACAAAAGGAGAATAATATGAAAGCAAGCCACAGAAAAGATGTTATAATCGCCAGACTGATTTTTGCAGCAATATGTCTTTTTCTTATTGCCCTGATTGCTACAATAGTGATTACCGTTACCTCAAAGGGCGGCAAAAAAAAGGAGCAGGACAAGGTACAACAGAATGCAGTTAGCGAAAGTGAAACTGACAGTGCCGGCGATAGTGATACAGAGATAGGCGCCATATATCTGCCACAGCAGACTACAGAGGGTACCGAAAAAACTTACGTCACCACTACAAGCAGTGTAAACATGAGAGAGAAGCCTGATAAAAACGCAAATATAGTTACTGTTATAGGACAGAATGTGAAGCTTGAGTTTGTATCAGAGGACAATGGCTGGACACAGGTTATCTTCCAGGGCCAGACAGGCTATGTCAGCTCTGACTACGTCAAGTCAGATATGGCTGACAGCACTACAGACAGCGGCACATCAGGTGCGGCAAATAGCGGGGCTGCCAGTCAGGGTACAGCAGATGGCAGTACAACAGGAGCTGCAGATAGTGCTGCACAGTCACAGTAATAGATACGTGGTGAGGTAATGTATATGACAGGAATTATATGGGCATGTGCTGCAACATTTATTGCAGCATGTGTGCCTATTTTGGCCAAGGTTGGAACTAAAAAGACAGACCCGGCGCTGGCGGGAAGCATTGCCGGGATTGTTTTATGTGCGTCTATATTTTTTTACAGGAAAGATAATATAATGGGAAGCAGCCTGATTGCACTCGGCCAAAGGAGCGTTATATTTATACTTCTGGCAGGGCTTGCAACAGGGCTTTTTGGCATCTGTTTTTTTAAATCCATACATGAGGGCTACACATTTCAGGTTACAGCTATAGTTAAATGCAGCTATATAATCACGCTTGCAGTGGGATTTTTTCTGTTTCATAACACTCCTGACACTTTTGACTATATAGCGATTGCACTCATGATTGCTGGAACGGTTATTTTAAATCTGGATGGAACCGGTATTTTGTTTGCGCTTCTTGCTGCAGTTTGTGCGTCGGCAGCACATATTCTGGTGTCACTTGGCGGGATACAGCCGGATAAGGGCTTTATTGCGTTCTGGTGTGTATTTATAGGAACGCTGGTGCTTATTATATTTACTATTGCAACAGGAGGCATGAAGAAAATCAGATCCATGTCATTTGTTGATGGTATATGCCTGATTCTTGCAGGCATTGCATACCCGTTAGCATATGATTTTTATGGCAGGGCAGTTTCAATGTCCGGCAGCTATGCAGGGTATATTTTTAATTTGACGATTATTGTGATGATGATATGCTCCAGCGTGATACTGAAGGAGAAGGTATCGGGAAAGAAATTCCTGGGCGCATGCATTTTTATTGCAGCATTGTTTGTTATAGCATGCAACTAATAGCTGAATATAGCATATAATGATTAAAAAGAGGTTTTTTGATGTTACCTTTTTATAAAACATTTCCGTTTATGGATTACTATAAAAATGAGGATGCATTTGCAAAGGACCTGGGGATGATAAAGGATATGTATCCGCATGATACGGCGATGATACAGTCTGCAGTAGAGCAGCGCATGGATGAGCTGGAGTATGAGGGCAGCTTTATCTATGATGAGGTGCCTGACAGGCAGCGTCTTTTCGATGAGGCAGACAGGATTGCCGGCAGATTTATCTCAGAGCAAAGCAGCAGGTGCTTTATCTGTACAATAGCGGGCATACTTTTTAACTGTGAACTCTGCAGACGCAGATGCAGATACAGAAGATACCAAAGATTCTGGTAGATATAAGGATATGATTTTATGAGTAAGAAAGTGATAAAGCCGATAGTACTTATAGTAGTATTTATTGCAGCATTAATTACATTTTGCATAACTACAAACAAGGGAAATAAGGATATGACCACGAAGCAGGCGGATGCAACGCTGCCGGTTATGTCATTTAATCTGGATAAAATAAAGATAAACACCCTCCATGGATATACTACTGAGATGGATCCGACAAAGATGCGCGATTGCGTTATTCCAATTTCGGATGACAGGAAGCTCTCATTATCCATTTCAACATATGGTATGGCTGTTGACAGGATATCATACAAGATCAGAAGCATGGATGGCAAGAGGCTGGTGGCCGATGACGAGATATCTTCTTTTTCTAATAAGGATAATACTATTCAGGCGGACGTAAGCATGCCGAATGTTATGGATGAAAATACTGAGTATCTTTTGGTGTTTACCATCACAAGCGGTCAGGATAATGTATATTATTACAGCAGGATTATGCAGACTGACGGAAAGGCAGCTGCAAAGGTTGTTGAGTTTGCAAAGAAGTTTCATGATGAGACGTTTATAAAGGATGACAAATCCTTCTTTACAACATATATGGAGACAACAACCGGTGACAGAAATACGCTTGCACATGTGGATCTGACATCTACGGTGAGTCAGATTACCTGGGGCTCAATGGCCGCTGCACAGTATACGAATCCTGTCATAGCCCTAAAGGAAATAAACGATTCTTATGATGTGGTCACAATAGACTATGTGATGAGCTGTGTGGACGGTAAGGGTGAGACTGAGTATTACAATGTAAGAGAATATTTCAGGCTGCGCCAGACGGAAAGCCGTATGTACGTGCTCAACTATGAGAGAACGGCAAATCAGATTTTTAACAGTGAAAACAGCTTTATATCGGATTCAGGCAGCGTAATGCTTGGCATCAGAAGCAGTGAGGCAGAGTACAGGGCAAATGAAGCAGGCAGTGTGATATGCTTTGTCCAGGAGGGAGATTTATACTCCTATGATATCAACAATGGAATGATAATCAAGGTATTCAGCTTCAGGGACGCTGAGGGCATTGATGAGCGTGAAAACTGGAATCATCACGATATAAAGATTGTCAGTGTAGACGAAGCGGGCAGTATTGATTTTGTGGTATACGGATATATGAACAGAGGCACCCACGAGGGAGAGGTGGGAACCGGTGTGTACCATTATGACGGCCTGGCACATACTATAGATGAGGAAGCGTTTATTCCTTCTAAGACATCATATGAGGTGCTAAAGGCTGAGATGGGCAAGATGCTTTATCTTAATGAGAAGAATGAATTCTATCTCATGATGGATGACAGTCTCTATAGGATTAATTTAGGCTCGATGTCAGTAAAGAAGGTGGTTGAGGGCTTGTCCACAGGCTCTTACTGCGCATCGGAGAGTAACAGATACTTTGCATGGGTGGATTCTGCAAATCAGTACTCATCAAATACCATAAAAGTGATGGATTTAAAGAGTGGCAAGACCTTTGAGGTCAAAAAGGGCGACGACCAGTATCTGCGTCCGCTTGGCTTCATAGGTGAGGATTTCATATATGGACAGGCGAATGCTGCTGATGTGGTCTCTGATGCAGCCGGAAACACGACATTTCCTATGAATGGCCTTATTATTCTTGATACATCTGACCAGTCGGAGCTTAAGACATATACCCCTTCGGGCGGCTATGTCGAGAAAATTTCTGTGGATGGATATACGGTAACGATAGATCTGATTGCACAAAACAATGGTGTGTATGCAGAAATCGGTCAGGATACCATTATGAACCGGGAGGCTGATTCGAAGCAGAAGATAGCTCTTGATACGAGTCAGTCCGATACAAAGCTGACGGTCAGCGCTATTAGTATAGCAGGTGGTAAAAAGCCGGATAAGCTGAAGCAGCTGACAGCACAGATGACTATAAATTCGCATGATACTGCTGTTGATTTAAAGTTTGATGACAATACAGTCCATTTCTATGTTTATGCAAAGGGGGATGTGATTTTTGCATCTGATAACATCTCGGATGCCATAAAACAGGCAAATGATAGCATGGGAGTGGTAATTGACTCAAACCAGCAGTATGTATGGATGAGGGCAAGAAAAAATGCAGTAAATGCATTTGCGAATATTGCATGTAATGAAACCGATAAGGATGCTGACAGTGTCGTGAAATCAGTAAGTGCAATGCTTACCTACAATGATGTTACGGTAAGTGTGTCTGAGCTGATTGGAGCAGGCAGCAGTGCTGTTGATGTGCTCAAAAACAACCTGCCGGACAAGGAAATCCTGGATTTACAGGGAGTGTCTTCTGAGGATATTATCTTTTATATCAGCCAGGGCAATCCGGTATTTGCGATGACGGGAAATACGTCGGCAGTGCTTGTGACAGGATACTCTTCAAATGGAGCTTTATATATTTATAATCCGGATAATGGCGCAACAACATCGATGAGCTATGAGGATGCTGACAGAATGTTTTATAATGGTGGCTTGCATTTTATCACGTACATGACAAAATAAACAGAATAATGTTGTAATAATGCCGATTTTGTGACATTAAATGTAAGCTCCTTAGGTAAAGTTTAACAGAAATTTTCATAAGGATTGAAAAGCGGTTACAATTGGGATATATTAAATAAGTATGAAACAGGTTTAATACTTTTTGTTTAAGGAGAACGTATGAGTAAGAAGAGTATTGTCGTTACAAAAGTATGTGAAGGTCATGATAATCCAATCGCAGAGCTTGTTCAAGTGGCATGCAAGTTCGATAGTGAGATTACATTGGAGAGTGACAATCGCAAAATCAATGCAAAAAGCATCATGGGTATTATGGCATTTAATCCTTCAGATGGAATGTCTGTTGATATTGTTACAAAGGGTGATGATGAGCAGGAAGCTTTAGTTGCAATTGAAAATTTTTTAGTATGTGAATAATGAGCATGAGGAGGAAAATAGTATGCGTAAAAAGAATAACTCAAAGACAGTTAAGCAGGCAGTAAAGCCGGTTGAAGTTAAAAAAGAGGAAACAGTGGCACAGCCGGTTTCAGAGCCTAAGGCTGATGCAAAAGCCGATGTAAAGGCTGAGGTAGAAAAAGCCGTAGAGAAGACAACCGAGAAGGTTGAGAAGGCTGTTGAAAAGACAACTGAGAAGGCCGCTGAGGTTAAGGCTGATGTAAAGGACACTGTTAAGAAGACAACAGCAAAGGCAGCAAAAGCTGCAAAGACAGCTAAAGAGGCAAAACCTGCAAAGAAGGAGCCGGTAAAGCCGGAGATTATTGTTCAGTACCAGAACAGCGAGGTTGATACAGCAGCTGTCGAGGAGCGCGTTAAGGCTCAGTTCGTTGCTGAGGGACACAAGGCAGGCTTCATCAGAAAGCTTAACATCTACATCAAGCCGGAAGAGTATTCTGCATACTATGTTATAAATGATAAGTTTTCAGGTCGTGTAGATTTATTCTAGTCAGACATTATTAGGGAATACATATTTTATCTAGCGCATAATAAAAGCCGATACATTTCGTGGAGACACGGTGTATCGGCTTTTGTTTTGTGTATAAGTATGTGTAAAAGCAGCTGTATGACAGTTTAAATGCATAAATACTTAGTGGACAAACAAAAAAGGGTAACAAAAAAGCGGGTGATGGGAATCGAACCCACGTATCCAGCTTGGAAGGCTGGTGTTCTACCATTGAACTACACCCGCATATTTAATTGTTCACAAGTCGGGGTGACAGGATTCGAACCTGCGACCTCCTGGTCCCAAACCAGGCGCTCTAGCCAAGCTGAGCCACACCCCGATATGCTGTTTTGCCGTTTCGTTTTTGTTGCCTCACCGAAGCGACTCCGATATAATATCACCCTATTCCATACTTGTCAACACTTTTTTACATTTTTTTGAAATTATTTTTTCAAATACGATACATCCCGCGTTTTTACAATGTTTTCGATAACCTGAAATAACAGTTTTACTGACTCCTTAAATGATTTATTAACCGCACTTTCTGCTGTAGGAAATCAGAACGGACAGCTATGTCATGGCGGCCGACGGCCGGAAGACCGACCACATGCTCAAGTCTGTATACAGGCATGCTCAAAAGGACAAGGAAGAGGACATGATGAAATTTGCGTCAAAATATATCTGAGATATCCGGGTGAAATCTTGGGAAATTTTGGGGAAATTTTCAGGAAGAAAATCTTTAAATTTTAAAAACAGTTTTAATAAAAGGCTTTGTACAATAACGTGTAAAGCTTTTATTTATGCGAGTGTGTGAAACTTTTTCTGTAAATAGCTAATAACATCAAGGTCTTCTATGGTAAAATATAAATCATAGGAGGCCTTTTATTATGGCAAGAAGAGAAAAGAAACCTGTACACAAAGTAGTAATGACAGAAGAAAAGCGAAACATCATTCAGCAACTTCTTCAGGAGTATGATATTGAAACCGCTGAAGATATCCAGGATGCGTTTAAGGATCTGCTTGGCGGCACCACCAAAGAGATGATGGAAGCAGAAATGGATGATCATCTTGGTTACCAGAAATCTGAATAATCTGATAGCGATGATTACCGCAATGGATATAAATCAAAGCGTGTAAACAGCAGCTATGGCAGCATGGATATCGATGTTCCGCAGGATCGTAAATCAACATTTGAGCCACAGATTGTAAAGAAACGTCAGAATGATATTTCTGATATCGATCAGAAGATTATTTCCATGTATGCAAAAGGAATGACAACCCGGCAAATATCCGAAACCATTGGAGATATCTACGATTTTGAGACATCAGAAGGCTTTATTTCAGACGTTACAGATAAAATTCTGCCTCAGATCGAAGACTGGCAAAATCGACCGCTGGATGAGGTATATCCGATCCTCTATATAGATGCCATCCATTATTCCGTACGCGATAATGGAGTAATCAAAAAGCTGGCTGCCTACATCATTCTTGGCATCAACACAGAAGGAAAAAAGAGGTTCTTTCAATCACTGTCGGTGATAATGAAAGTTCAAAATACTGGCTGTCCATCCTGAATGAGCTGAAGAATCGTGGTGTAAAGGATATCCTGATTATCTGCACTGACGGTCTTAGTGGCATTAAAGAAGCAATTGTCGCTGCATTCCCCAAAACGGAGTATCAGAGATGTATTGTACATCAGGTAAGAAACACGCTAAAATATGTTCCGGATAAGGACAGAAAAGGACGTTTTGATTATTGGCGTGGAATTGTAAAAACCTTGCAGTAAAGTAAGCGCTCAATATTCCAACGCTAGATTCTAATTAACGCTTGCATCATCTTTGCTAGATGCAAGCGTTTTACTACATTTTAGTTTTTGCAAACATTTTGAACTTCTTTGCTCCACGGAGTCAAAGCCTCAAGCTGTTCATCTGACATATCTTCACTTGGACGATGCTCCAAAAGATATGTCAGGTATTTATAAATATTAAGCTCATTGGCCTTTGCCATCTCGACCATTGTGTAGACCAGCGCACTGGCAGTGGCACCTTTTGGTGTTGCGCTGAACAGCCAGTTTTTCCTTCCAACTGTAAATGGACGTATGGCATTCTCACTTAAGTTATTAGAAAGACTGCAGTGTCCATCCTCAAGATATGTCATCAACGTGTCTTTCCGGTTTTGGGCATACTTCACCGCTGTCTCGAAACGGCTTCCCTTACGTGGCTTCTGCTCGTCAAGCCAGCTCCAGAACGCGTCGAGTATCGGTTTTTCTTTTTCAAGACGATAGGCTTTTCTCTGCTCAAATGTGTGCTTCTTGTTATGTGATCTGCGCTCATACTCAAAAAGCTTTGAACAGAACTGGACTCCCTGTACTGCCGGATTGCTGTAATCATACTGCTTTCCTTTTGGAACCGCATCAATGAAGTATCTTCTTGTATGCGCCCAGCAGGAGCAGCGCCTGATACTAGGGAGATTATTATAACCCTGATAACCATCCGTTTCCAGGTATCCGTCCGAAAAACCATCAAAGAAATCAACTGCATTGTATCTTGCCCTTGTTTCAGTGTAATGGTAAAGGACGATAGGTGGCAGTCCATCTTCACCTTTTGCAGGGGTAAAACGGAATTCATGCCGTACAAACTCTTTGCCTATAGGTTCAAGGGCAGCACCACACTCATCACAGACTCTCTCACCTTCAGGAAGTGAAATAATCTCATCCCGAGATGGAACTCCTTTAAAAAGTTCCTCAAGAGTACGTTTTTTCCTGCGTGTATGCTCAGGAACCTTAATAACAGGTGCCTTAAGATCAACATCAGCTTCCTGCTCAGCTTCATCAAACAGATTTAACTGGCCTTCCACATCTTTCATCTTTTCACTTGATGTGCCGAACAGTTTCTTTGTAAGATAATCGACCTGTGCCAGAAAATTCTGTATCTGCTCAAGAAGTTTTGAATTTCTTGCACTTACTGCCATGTGTTTTCTGCTCCTTTTTCGATACTCTTATTATACCACAAAGAGCATTGAAAAAGAAGCAAAAATGCCAGTATTTTCAAAGCTTGGGGACAAATACCTATATGCTCATTATCGTATACGAGCACATATATGTCCAATTTTTCCAATAACATCAAGGCAGTCCTATATTCTGATGCTCAGTAAAGTAATCGAGCCATACTTATAATTATTTTCCTGCATACAATTTGGTATCAATAAAATAAACTACCACATTTATTATAACCATAATAAATAACAATATCGACCAATCAAAATTCTTAAAATATTTCACTAAATCTATATTTTCTGTTATAAACCCAATCACTATTGCAACAAAAGAAATAATTACCAGGATTGATTGTGATGCATGATATGAATATTTATAAAAAACACCTAATTGAAGCATAAAATACAACAAAAAAATCAAAATTATGGAAGCTATTTTTATTAGCATATCTGTATTATATTCTACATTAAAGCCAATTGTTTGTATAACAAATAAGCTTATTGAAGAAATTAATAACATAAAAAGAATAAACACTGCTCTCGAGAATACAACTAAATATTTTGATACCGGTAATCTTCGAATAAAATCACGTGTATCACTGTTATCCTCAATACTCATGATTTTAGTAAATGGAAGTGATGTTACAAAAAAAGGCACTAAAAAAATGTGAACAAAATATTTGTAGCACCTTCATGCATTATAAGCCAGGTGACCACCACTGCATAAACTACAGATAATAGAATCCATTTTTTTGTAAATATAATATCTTTTTTAATTAATGCAAACATATTAGTCCTCACTCCTCTTTTTCATATATGAAAGTATATCGCTTAATAAAGCTTCCTTTACTTCTACATTGCAAGTCATTGCCAAATCACGATCCACAATATAGTAATCATGGATTGAAACACATTCTTTTGCCATCCCTGCATTCACAAGAATAACATACTGTTGCTGATTTAACTTGACATATTTTTTCTTTATTTCTTTTTTATCACCTTGTAATACAATACGTCCATTATTTATGAAAATAACTCTATCTGCTATTTTTTCGATATCTTCTGTAATATGGGACGAGAATAACACGGAAGTATTTTTTTCTTTTGCAACACATCTTAGAATATCTAAGACTTCATCACGAACAATTGGATCTAATCCTGAGGTTGGTTCATCAAGTACCAATAAATCTGGATTTTTTGCGAGTTCCAAACTCAAAAAATATTTAACCTTCATTCCTGTTGAAAGTTCTTTCATCTTATAATCATCATCCAACTGAAATACATCTTTAAAATAGTAATAATATACTTCCTGATCAAATTTTTTCTTCATCACATCTTTTACAAAATTCGTCAAATCTCGAATTTTGATTTCACTGTAAACATTTTGATCCTGATTCATAAACCCAAGAACCAAAACATCGTCTAATTTTTTTACCACCTGATCATCTACTTCAAGTTGTCCCTCATCTGCATCAATTACTCCGCACATGCACTTGATTAATGTTGATTTACCTGCTCCATTTTCTCCAATCAATGCAACAATTTCACCTTTGTCAATCTCAATTGATGTAGGCTGTAATGCAAATTTTTTATACTTTTTGCTAATATTAAGTCCTTTAATCATGTCTCTGTTTCCTTATATATCTGTACTATTTGTTTGTAATTGGATAGAGTATAACATAAATCTTGTATTATCGTACAATCAGACAGTTTATTATTTTTATATTTCATCTCTCACAATCATAAGTGCAAAGCCGAGCAGATTCTGTCCTCTCCACTTTTCCATTTCCAGTCTTTTAGGATCCGTCATTGACAATCCAATTCCCCATATGCAGTCCCTCACAGCACATTCCGCTAAAACGGCATCTCCTGTAGCTTTTAATTTGGCTTTCAATTCTGAATTTTGAAATTTTGCACAAAGTCCATTGTAAACAAGAATCTGTCGCTTTCCATTCCAGATTGTTTCATTATAATTTGAAACCTTTCTTCCCAAAGTCTTAATTTGTGCAACATCTGTAGTTTCAAGAATCTTTTCCGCTATTTTTGTATCACCAAAACAAATTGCTTTTTGATACATCATGTACTGTTCCATCGATGAAAATCTTATTCCATCACATTCAAACTCACTTAAATACCAGTTACTGAGGTATCCATTTTCCTCATCCGGATTATGAAAACAAACTATACTCATTATAAGTCACCTACCTTTTCTTTTTTTTATTTTTCATATATGTATTTATAAAGGCTTCCGCAAGCTTCCTAACCTTACCTGCATCCGCACACTGATAGCAGTTTTTCATCGCTTCATCATACGAGAAATCTACTGCATTACCCGCTGCTGTCACATCACACTTCCATGAGCCACACGAGCTGTGCACCTGCGTAATACCTGTGTATTCGATAAGTGCTCTCACATTGGTATCATTCACGCCGCTTCCAGCCAGAATCGTAATATCTTTTCCATATTGATTTTGAAGATGCTTAAGCTGTTTTCTGCCATCCCATACATTTACTGCTCCACCGCTTGTGAGGATACGATCTGCGCCTAGCCTAATAAGCTTCTCCGCTGCACTGTCCTGATTATCTATGCAGTCAAAGGCGCGGTGAAACACAGCTTCCCTGCCATACTTATGAATGAGCTCTATCATTTCCTTCGTGCGCTTTTTGTCAAGCATTTTTTCCTCTGTCAGAAATCCAAACGCAATACCGTCTGCTCCATGCTCTAAAAGAATTTTTGCATCCATAAGCATAGTGTCGTATTCTTCATCCGAATAGCAAAATCCGCCGCCCCTCGGCCGAACCATTGCCACTACCGGTATATTGCAGTTCTCCTTTGCATATATTAAATTGGCGAGTGTAGGTGTCAGCCCTCCCATATATAGGGCACTGTTCAGTTCAACCCTGTCTGCACCATTTTCATATGCTGTTTTCACATCCGAAAAGCTGCCACAGCAGATTTCAAGCATCGGTTTCATCATACTTTCCCACTCTTTCCGCTAAAATAAGGCTTAACCTTCACACAATACATGTGTGACCGACAATAATTACATAAAACAGTTTTACGATAATCAATATTCATTGACCACAATCTCGAATACTCCGTCCTCATTAATTTTTAACCGCAATGACTTAACATATTTATTGTAAAAATCCTTCATTTCTCGCTCTGTCGATGTAATTTTAGTCCTCTCGTATATCTGTCTTGTCATCTCCCAGCCATTTTTTCCGACAATATCATTTGTCAGATTTTTCAATTCACTTATCATGACTTTTTTCTTTAAATCACTTGCATTTCCTGTATAGAAATCGTCTATTGAACAATGAAATATACATCGTTTTGTAAGTGCATCCTTGATCGACTGTCCGCACTTGCTATATTCGTACATCACGAGGAAATGAGCATCCTTTACCGATGAAATAAGTCCCCAGTAATCCGAATCACTTGAGCACAAAATAAACGAGTCTATGTTGTCCTTATAATACGCCTCACACACTCCCGCAGTCATCTTTATATCAACAAGCGACTTTCGGTCTGTCACACGTTCCACCTCCTCGTGGAATACAGGGATATGTATGAATTTTTCCAGCCAGTCCCATCCACAGGATGTATGATAATCATCATAAAGTATAATTTTTTCTATTTTGGACATTTGCTCAGAATTTAAGTTTTTTAATACTCCATACAGCTTGTATACATCAGAATTTTCACAATCCACAACTATCACAACACGCATACTTTCACGGATAAACTCATATATATTTTCCTTTGTATCTTCCACTGCATCCCTGTATTTTGAACCGTCATTGAAATAATCACCATGCTGTCTGTATATTGTCTTTAATATACGTCCATCGGAATTGAGCAGATTTCCCCTGCCATCCGGGCGCCAGTGAATGTACATCCCGTATGGATACTCTTTTCTGTGCTCTTTATAGACAGTAAACTCTGCCTTTAGCTTCTTTGGCTTTTCATAATCCGCTATGACAAACAAATCCCTGATATACTCCCATTTTACCCAGTCTGGGAAAAGCTTTTTGCATGCATCCACGTGCTCATTTATCAGCTTGTTAATATGTACGCAATACTTGTCAGCCGATGAATTATACAATATAATATGCACTTCCCAGCTCTCAAGCTTATTTATATTCTCTGCATCAAACCACTCCATCCTGTTTATATTACCCAGATTATATTTTATTTCATTGTCTGTTTTTTTATAGTTGCGCAGCAGACTTGTACGTGCCTTACACAGATATCTGAGTATCCTCGCATTTTTATTTTCTCTTAAGCTGTTTAAAAGCTCCACATACTCATCACTGCACATATAATCAAGTATCTCATTTCTGACACCTATAAGATACGACAGAATCGTCACAAGCTCATATTTCTGTACTGTTTTATATTCCTTTTCCTCTGTAAATTCAGAATCCAACGAATATGCTTCTTCATCTGTTTCTTGTATCACATCATTAACTTCATCAATATCTGATTTATTTATTTCAATATCTGCCAACTCTATTCCCCCTTCATTTTCAAGATATATTAAAATTATATCATATGTTGCACTCTTTGTATTGTTAACATTTACTTAAAATCCGGATTATTTGCCATTTTCTCATACTCATGCTACAATACCTTTATCCGGATTAATGGTGATTATTATCAGACACTTTTTAGTAGACAGCGAAAATGTCAACGACAACTGGCTGATGCTGTTTGATATGGCAGATGAGGACGATGAAATCGTAGTTTTTTACACAAAAAAATCACCTCACATGTCATACATGTCAGTCATCAGACTTATTGAAAACAATAAAATAAATATACGATTTGAGGAATGCTATGAGGGAACGAATGCCCTTGATTTTCAGCTGGTATCCTATATGGGTTATCTGATGGGATGCGGCGGTGCCTGCAGTGAAAACGAATGTGATGCTGCGTCAGCCGAGACCGGTGCTGATGAGTACATCATAATGAGCAACGACACAGGCTATGATCCTGCTGTAAGGTTCTGGAAAGATAAGGGATACGCTGTACGCAGATTCAATGTGAATTTCTGCAAACAGGCTGTCCAGAGAAGGAAAAACATCAAGTATCAGGTAGTAGCAGATATTCCGTCTAAGGAAGATACCGCCAATACCAATACCGATACTGACACTGATGCTATCACTGCAAAGTCTTATAATCTGAATGAGCTTATCGATGGCAATCATAGCAGCTATATAGACAGTGAACCGTTAAGTGATGAGCTTGCAACTAACGATGACTTACCGTCAAGTGATAAGCTTATGACTAATGATGACTTACCATTCACTGACGAACAGACACCTCATAACGGTTCTGGTAACAGCTCAAATAAAAACGAAGCAGCTGAGGCTAAGGCCTCAATGGACAGCATTGATACATCAGATATTTCTGAAGTATCGGCAGTATCCGAAGACTTCGACCATTTTGAGGTAGATTCTTTCCTAAACTGCATGGGAAAAGACAATCTGCTCAAGCTTCATGAGACGCTGGTTCATGTTTATGGTATGAAACAGGGTCAGACAATTTATAAAACCATAAAAGACAAATCCTACTCTTTTACGCCTGAAAAGCTCACGCGTAAAAAGAAGGTAGAGCGTTTTACAGGTATAATTTTCGCACACAGTGATATTAATGATCCCGGAAATTTTGTTGATTTTCTTGAAAAAAACAAGAATAAAACAAAGAATCTCAATGGCATAAGATCTGCCATCACAAAGAGCTACGGTGAAACAGATGGTCTGAAATATTACAGCCTTTTCAAGCCATATTTCAAAATTATATCTGCACTGAAATAACGCCCTTTATTTTACAACAGAAAGGTAATCCGGATAAAACAATTGAGGCACGGAATTAATACTCCGTGCCTCAATTATGTTATTATTTCATTTTCAACTCTATATAATTTTATCATTAGAAAACATAAAATCCAAATTATATAACGTGCGTGAGAGGGCGCTGGAAGTCTGGTGGACTTCCGCTTAGTGCCGACCGCAACGAAGTGTAGAACGAACCCTGGGGTTCAAATCGTCCGCGGACGATTTGTAGTATAGAAAGAGCAGGTATTACAACCTGCTCTTTCTATACTATATAACGTGCGTGAGAGGATTCGAACCCCCGACACCTTGGTCCGTAGCCAAGTGCTCTATCCAGCT
>ENA-ORNO01000337-ORNO01000337.1-human-gut-metagenome-genome-assembly--contig:-NODE-337-length-32544-cov-3.728185_pt1 | contig 32544 bp, 27 predicted proteins | sample MGYA00242117_ERZ509026 | MGnify/ENA primary metagenome ERZ509026 (study PRJEB26280, sample SAMEA2338710) | human gut metagenome | biome: human gut; feature: human-associated habitat; material: faeces... | reverse complement strand
TCTTCTTCTGCTCGCGGCATGACACTACCAGAATGCCTGCGCAAAACAGTACTAACAAACGAATGACTGTATGTTTCATTTCCATTTGTACTTAAATCATTCTTTATCATTTGCCAGCATTATTTGTCTCCGAATCGGCTACGACAATATTTTCAACAACAATTCTTTCACGACCATGATAACATAAACCATTCAATTGTGCCATACAATACCAATCTGTATAAGATACTAAATATTCTGTATTCTTTCTCAGACCTGTCACTGTTAAGCTATTAGTTTTTCCAAGCGAGTTTATGGTGATGGATCCAGATGTACCGGAATTCTTTTTTTCAGTATTACTGGTACTTCTCAGAATCTTATTATAATAAGCAACACCTCCGTCTGTTTCCCCACCTGAACTGCTTCCTGACTGCGCAACAATCGCACTGTGCAGTTTGTTCTCTTTCATACCATAGTCGTTTGCCGCCTGATAAATACTGAATGCAAATCCTGAACACAGAACCGCGCAGGATGCCGAAATAAATAATTTTTTCATAGCTTAATTGTTTAATGTTTATTAATAATTGTTATTTAAGGAGTCTTTTATAAAAACTCCGTTCTATTTTAGTTTCAATTCGTAAGCGACTGGCGTATTACAGAACTCCGGATCATACATCCGCAGTAATCACCGGCACGTCAGTTCTCATAGAACACAAGGCACGGATTGCCCTCCGGGTCTGCCTTTTCAAAGAACGTCTTCATCCTCTTATCATACAGTTTCAGTGTTTTCCCGTCACTCAACTGTTTCTGTACAGCCCCTATAGACGTCGCGCCGCTGAATGCACTTATCAGTTCTTTCCCGTTCGACCCTACAAGTCTTATTATGCTTTGTCCCTGAAGAAAGCGGAAGCACTCGTCACCGAAATCGCCCGTAGCGAGGATATGTATGCCCGCCTGTCTCTCCTTGTCAATCCAGAAATATCCGCCCGTCATCATGTAAAGTTCCGGTACAATCGCGATAAGATTCCCGCACTCATACATTTCCCTGAACGTCATGGCATAGCCACTTGATTTATACAGGTTGTACAGGTTTGTTTCCTTGTAACTTCCCATTTTCGCCACCACGTCCTTAGGCGGCATACTACGCCCTGTATTCAACCTGCAATAAGGCACAGCCTCACCGTCTTTCAACGTGAAAATGGTGTCGTTGAGGAACTTGAAGAACCTCAGTCCGTCCTCACATACGGCAATGGACCGCGTGGCAAAAGGCATGGAATAATCCTCCACCTTCACAGGAGCGAAGGCATCCATACTGCTCAGCGTTCCGTCAGGGCGCACAACAGTGTAAGCATAGTCGTTTGAGGGATAGCCGCCAGTCATTTGCGACGCTATCATCAAGCTGCCGTCTGCCGACCGCTCCGCACATATAGCCCAGCTCAAGGCTGCGACGGCGTCACCACCTTTTCCGGGAGTCCTGTCGCCATTATACTTTCCGTCAAGAGTGTAAGCGTGAATTGCGTTCTTGCTGCGGTCAAGCACGCATATGCGCTTTTCTCTCTCATCATAGAAGATGTCTGTAGCATCAACATACTCACCGGGTCCTTCGCCCACGCTCCCTATAGTGCTCAGGTATTTACCGGTGCTGCGGTCGAAGCAGAATATCTCATTGTCTGAAGTCAGCACGAACACCTTTCCATCGGTGTCTATTATGCGTTTCACATCAGAAACCACACATTCGTCCTTCATCTCAAGCTGAACCATATGTATGTTCCTGAAGTTGGAGGCTATCAGATAATCGGCAGGAGCATCCCTGAAAGTCATCTCACTTGCCTCCGCAGGCATACACATCTTTTGCTCTGCGCACGAGAGAAGGGCGCATCCGGCACATAGTGCCGCCAACAAACAGCCAGTAACCTTTTTCATATATTAACTATCATCATATATCAATTATTAATGTACGCGTACATATTATGTCTCTCCCCGGTCCAATTATCACTCTATCATTCTTATCTCTCCCGGTGTCACGAAACAAGGCTGGTAAGTCCACAGAGGACGATGCCCATACTTGGAGCTTCCCGGCAAATCCTTCATACTTGCCCTATTCTCGACATAGGTGGCATTCATACTTGAGAATGCCGCCCGTCCGGCATACTTGACGCTCTTAGGCACTACAAGCTTCTTCATCTTCGTGTTACCGGAGAAAGCGTCGTCGAGTATCGTAGTGACAGAGGAAGGGATGGTCAGCACCTTGTTCACCTGTGCGACAAACACCAGCACGGTCTTTTTCTTGTTGTATATGCAGTTGCCCTCCGAGCAGTAATATTTGTTGGCGGGCGACACGGTAAGCCTCTTCAGTTTCAGAAGCACCTGGAAGGCACCCGGCGCAATCTCTTGCACAGTGGACGGTATATGTATTGAGCTTACGTTTATGAGCTGTCCGAATGCGAACCAGCCTATCTTCCTGATGCCCTCCGGAATCTTCACAGACGTCACCTTGTGGCAGTAGCTGAACGTGCGCTCGCCTATCTCCGTCACCCGGTATGTACGGTTCTTGTATTTCACCGTCTTCGGAATGACTACATTTCCCACATATCCGCCGTCGCCAGACACATACGTCAAATCCGGATTCTTGTAAGTCAACGCCACCGTCCCGTCTTTCTTTATGTTATAGGCGAAACCGTTCACAATGAAATCTCATAGGCAAAGCTGTCCGCATGAGCGGCAAATGCCACAAGTAAAGCAATGATAATTCTGTTCATAATACATTTAGAATTTAAGTTATTTTTATCCGTTTAATGATATAACAACTTCGAATAAACAAAATAAAAAATATTGTGATAAAATTTGTTAAAGCTGCAAATATTTTTCCTTCAAGTGTTCCCGTTATCCCAAAAATATGTAAATTTGGGAGCCATAAATAGAAAAAAGTCTAAACAATATAAAAACAACACATGTCCGGAATGACTGACATAAAAACACACATGCACAAACTTTCAGGAGAGATTCTCCGGTTCGGGATTGTCGGTACAACCGCGCTGGTGATACATTACGGTGTATACTATCTTCTGCTACGCTACACATATCTCAACGTGGCATTCACATCAGGCTACATAATAAGCTTTCTGTTCAATTTCATGATGACCTCATGGTTCACGTTCAAGGTAAGACCGTCATGGAGACGATTCCTCCGCTTCGCCGTGAGCCACGGCATCAACTACCTCATACAGATAACCATATTCAACATATCGCTGCTTCTCGGCGTAAGCAATGAGCTTGCCCCGATACCGGTCTACATCATATCGGTGCCGGCAAGCTTTCTGCTGGTGAGATGTGCGATGATGAGAAAACGCGACACAACAGCATGATGGGGCACAGACATAAGACATGGCTCGACGCCCGCACCGCGCTGACGCTTCTCTCCGCAGCCGTATTCCTTGTAACAGCATACAGCAGCAACGGCTATTTCTATCCCGACGAGCACTTCCAGATCATCGAGTTCGCCCGATGGAAGACAGGCGCGTGCACATCGGAGACAGTGCCGTGGGAGCTTGCCGCACACATCCGCCCGACGCTGCAACCCATCATCACCATCATCCTGTTGAAGGCGATGGAGCTTTGCGGGGCGTCAGACCCGTTCGTGCTCGCACTGTCCCTGCGCGTCGTAATGGCGGCGGCGGTGATGTGGTCGGTGTGTCATTTCATCAGGTGCACACAGTCCTCCATAATGCCCGGGCACATAAACGCCTACACCGCGCTGTCATTCCTGTTATGGTTCGTCCCGTATATAAGCGTGAGATACTCCTCCGAGACTATGTCCGCCGTATTTCTGCTCCTTGCGGCGGGCATGGCATGCAGGATGGCAGAATCGCCCGGCGAGGTCTCCGCAAAGCGTGCCGCCGTCATGGGCATACTGCTCGGCGTCGCCTTCGAGTTCCGCTATCAGACCATGTTCGCCGTTCTCGGACTGCTGTGCTGGTATGTGTGCGTGTACAGGCGTGCGTACACGAGGATTGCCATTGCCGCGGCGGGCTTCCTCTCCGTCATTGCAATGGCTTTGCTGGCGGACTCGTGGTTTTACGGCAGACCGGTGTTCCCACCGCTCGACTACTTCAGAGAGAACATCATAAACGGTGTGGCAGCCACCTTCGGCGTGTCGCCGTGGTATGAATATGTGCTGATGCTGCTCGGCAGACCAACACACTTCATAGGCACATGCATGCTGCTGTCGCTGCTGTGCTCCTGCGTGCGCCATTTCAGAAGTCCCGTGGTGTGGATAGTGGTGTTCTTCATTGCCGGACATTCCATGGCAGACCACAAGGAGCTGCGCTTTCTCTTCCCCATGGCGTTTTTCTTCCCGATAATGCTCATATGGACATGGGAACTCATCTACACGCCCAGACTGAAAGCCCTCTTCGCGGTGCTGGCGGCGGCTTTTGTGCTCACCGACGCCGGAGGACTGCTCATGCTGGCTGCCAAACCGGCGAAGAACGGCAGGGGCAACGCCCTGAAATATGTGTACGACAACCGTGAGACAACACGCGTGATATGCACCCACGAGAACAACATTTACCGCGTGTCGAGCCTCGACCTTGAGTTCTACCGGCGCAAAGGGATAACCGTGGACGAGGACATAGACCTCTATCTGCTCGGCAGCATCAGTCCGAAGAAGGGCGACGCGGTGATAATAACCTAAGGCGACATATGGAGAAGGCAGATGGCGGAGAACGCCGGACTGAAGCTCGTTTACAGAAGCGTGCCGCAATGGGTGGGAAAGCTCAACCTCTTCTACAAGACATACAACGGCGACGACACCCTGCTGGTGTACGCAAGGGAATGAAAACAAGACACAAGATGAAACGGAGAATGCCACGGATAAGGACCATCCTGATTGCAGGGGCGACGCTCTACATCGTCCTCAGCACCTTCGTCGCCACGGTGAACCATGTGCCCACGACGAGCATGGAGAACACCATCAAGGCGGGAAGCGTCATCCTGATAGACCAGATAACCTACGGCGCGTGCCTGCCACGGAGGGTGGCTGACATCGCGCTGGTGAAGAACGTGCTCTTTCTCGTGCCGCTCTCAGTGTTCGACTACGACCAGAGAACAGACTGGGGCTACCGCAGGATGCCGGCGATAAGGATGCCCAGGCGCGGAGACATCATCGTCTTCACAAGTCCGGCTGACACGACAATGTTCCTGTGCAAGCGCATCGTGGCAATGTCGGGCGACACTCTGGAGATAAGGCACGGCGTGGTGTATGTGAACAACCGCAGACAGAGGATGCCAGCCACCGTTGTGCCGACAACCGAGAAGGACACCATACGCCCCGTGACCTTCCCCGAGCACAACACATGGAACGCCCACAACTACGGTCCGCTGGCAATACCTGAGCGGAACGGCAGCACGCTCTACTTCGTGATGGGCGACAACCGGGCGCACTCCATAGACAGCAGGGCGTGGGGATATGTGGGCTTCGAGAACATAAGAGGCAGGATAGCCCTGAAGGAATGAGCCGTCCGGACAACTGCCCCGAAAGGCTTACGGCACGGAGGCGTGTATAAGTGAAAAGACAATAAAACGAAGTCTGGAATGTTAAATTGTTACCGTGAAAAACGCGCGAAAACTCTTCCGGAAACAATCATGATGCGTTTTATGCCGGAAAAAACACAGAAAAACCGTCTTTGGTAAGTCATTGACAATAAACAACTTACAACATATCACACAACAACCCTGCTCCCTCCGCATCCCTAAACGGGCTTTCCCGATGTATGAAAAAGCCCGTTTGAGACTGTCATACGGTACATATGGCATGCCCGGAAAGCCCGTCCGGAGTCACAAAACGTGCTTTTCCGCAACACGAAACATGCTTTTTCACCATCCGGCATCGCCCGAAACGCTTCGCCATACGACCGGGACATGCCATCAATCCCCTCAAAAACGGCTTTCAAAAGCACAGAACCGACAAGCCGAAAAGTTAAATACTACACCACAAAAGTAAACACATGTTAATTTTTAAACATCCATTTTAAAATCCGGCACAGTTTTTGATACAGCGTGTAAACCAGAAAAACACACCCCAATATCCATATTTTTACAAACAAAGGCGTACATGTTTTTACAAGTAAAGAAATGCCCCCAAACAGCACCCTACCTCCCCGTCGCATTTCACCACGCCATCCCCACCCCCTCATCACAGCGACGCCAGCCAGTAGAGACGCAAGATTTTGCGTCTCACGAGCAACCCATCGCAATTTAAATCAGCAGCCCTCACCCCATCATCGCAGCGGCGCCAGCCAGTAGAGACGCAAAATCTTGCGTCTCACGAGCGACCCATCGCAAGCCGTCATCCAACCACATGCGACAACATTAAGCACATAAGCAAACCGGGAGATGCAAGCCATCGCAATTTAAATCAGCAGTCCTCACGCAATAACCACAGCGGCGACAGCCAGTAGAGACGCAAAATCTTGCGTCTCACGAGCAACCCATCGCAACCCGTAATCGACACAACACAATGACATTAAGCACATAAGCAAATCGGGAGACGCAAGCCGTCGCACCCATAATCAAACTCCATGCGACAACATTAAGCACATAAGCTAACTGTGAGACGCAAGATTTTGCGTCTCTACTTAATTACCCTCCTCACCATCAAAGTCGCAAAAACTCTTCTTTTCGCTTTGCTTTGCGCTCACCTTTCACTATCTTTGAATAAGATAGGAGGCGGTTCGGCAAAGCAAATCTGAAAAGAATATCTTCTTTTCGCTTTGCTCTGCGCTCACCTTTCACTATCTTTGCACTACAATTTTACACAGACCGATATAACATACATAATATAATCAGACAATCTTACATACAAAATCATGAACAAGAAACACAAGTCATTCCTGTCGGCAATATTCATAATGGCATCTGCAACAGCATCTTACGGTCAGGCTCTACCCGTAGGAGGGGCTGCGGAAAACACACCGTCATACTCCGAATATTTCTCATGGATAAACAACACTAACGAGGGACCCACCGAGAAACAGACTCTGATAAACCTCGACTTCTTCAAATGGATGCACGACACTTACGGCATGCAGCTCGACATATACGCCTTCGACGCGGGCGCGCTCGACGGTGCGAAACGGTATGGAAGCACACGCTCCGAACGCTTCAGGAGGCAGTTTCCAGGCGGACTGGACGCCGTCTGCGGCAAAGCGGCGTCCATCGGCACGCGCTTCGGGGTGTGGTGCGGTCCCGACGGGTTCGGCAACACACAGGCGGAAGCCGACGAACGCATGGACGTGATGACCGAACTGGTGAGGAAATACAACTTCAAACTGTTCAAGATGGACGCTGTGTGCGGACAGCTCAGGCAGGAGATGTACGGCAACTTTGACAGGATGATGAAGGCAATAAGGCAGGAAGACCCCGGATTCATACTGCTCAACCACAGGCTGGACCTCGGTCCGGGCGACAAATACTCGACGACACATCTCATGGGAGGTGAGGAGACATACATAGACGTGCACATGACCAACGACGTGACAGCCCCGCATCACCGCGCACGCGCGCTGGCAAGGAAAGCTCCCGACAACCTGACGCGCCTAACGGAAGACCACGGTGTGTGCCTGTCGTCATGTCTTGACTACTGGGAGGACGACCTCATATTGCAGGCGTTCAACCGCGGACTGATTCTCTCTCCGCAGATATACGCCAACCCATGGCTGCTGAGAGACGACGAGTTTCCGTATCTGGCATACATTTACAATCTGCACCGCGACTACCGCGACATACTCACCGGAGGCATACAGTTGCCTGAAGGACGCTACGGAGAGGGAGCCGTGTCGAGAGGCGACGGCAGGACGCAGTTCATCACTCTGCGCAACCTGTCGTGGGAGACAAAGACATACAGCGTAAGACTCGACAGCGAGACGGGACTGAAGGACTGCGGACGGAAGGTGAAGGCGCGTCTGTACCATCCTTATATATACGATCTGGGCAGCCACGACTACGGCTCGGAGCTGAAGGTTGAGGTGCTGCCGTTCCGCACGGCTCTTGTGAAGATAACCACAGACAAGGAGAAAGACCGCGTGGCTCTGAGCGGCATACCTTATCACATCATAAACGACCGCGCGGGAAACACGGCTGAAGTGAGGCTGCTGGGCATGCCGGGAGAGAAATACAAGGTGAGGATGGAGCGTGGAGCCGGACTGTTCGTCTCAGCCGGCATAAACGGGACGCAGGCGCGGAAACTGCTGGACGGACGGCAAATAACACTGACGTTCGACGGACAGAAGCTCACTCTGCCGCCCTACCGCAAGCTTGCCGACATGCGGGAGTGCGACGTGCCCGCCGACGCCGAGGCTCTGTATTACGCCACATGCTTCGCCGCCGACAACAACGCGCTCGAGGTGCGCTCGCTGGAACGCTCGGGCGAGACGGCTGTGCCGCAGGTGAAGGCTGCACGCGACGCTTTCTTCGGTCAGGAACTGTTCGGAGCAAGGGAGATATGGGACCGCAACCTGTTTGACGGCAATCCGCAGACGGGATTCTCGATAGCCATGCGCTGGGGCGACATACGTCCGTTCGGAGAGTCGGGCTTCTGCCTCGACATGGGCGGGAGACAGCGGCTGGACAGTCTGGTGATAGAGTCGTTCTACGAATACTCCATCACTCCGCTGAAATCTTACGAGGGTGTGGAGGCATACGTCTCAGACGACCTGAGAAGCTGGAAGCCGATAACCTTCACGGCGGGAAAGAGGATGACGATAGACCTGAGCGGCGCAGGCGAGGTGAGATATGTGCGCTTTGCGCCCTGCCCCCTGCGCCTGTCGGAAGTGACGGGATACAGGGACGGAAAGAAAACCGACAGCAGCCGTTGGCGCGCGTCAAACCTGTTCCGCCCCTACGGAAGCGCGACGTGCATGGCGAAGAAGGCATGGAAGAGTGAGCTGACGCTCGGGGAGGTAGCCGACGGCGCCTATCTGTGCGTGGCGGTGAACGGCTATCACGGACAGGAAGGCGCGTGGGCAGCGGTGAAGATAGACGGCGAGTATGTGGGATGTCCGGACAGGGCACCGTCGTTCACATCCAACACGTGGGAATATAAGAGTGCCGCAAGCGACAGGAACTATACATATTATATACCGCTGACCAAAGACATGGCTGGCAAGAAGATAGAGGTTTACGTGCTGGCACTCAACCGCAACATGGACTACAGCAACAACGAACGGCCCGACAGCGGCGAAAGGAAAGGCGTGATAACAGGACAGCAGATAAGCCCTAAGATTTGGCTGTGCTCGTATCCTCTGCCGATGAAAGCGAAAAAGCTGAAGATGGAGATGAAGAAACAGTGAAACAGGACCGGTCATTAATACTTCACCGGTATTCAGCACTGCCGCCGGACATGTCTGTCTGCGCCTTTGCCGAAGATGCGTACAACCACATCTGGTAAAAGCGCGGGACAAGACGACGGCGGCAGTGAGGAAGAGGGATGAAGAGGTGACAGGCAGAGGGGGAAACATATTGGACAGTATGACGGCAGATTAGCGCAAAGAACACGAAGTAGGAGAAAGCGTATGAAAGAGGCGCAAAAAAGTAGACCCGTTCACATATCTCCGCTTCTGACAATTAAAAATATCATGACAAAAGAGTGAGGAAATGCTTTTTTTAATTAATTTTACGCCCTGAAACATTAATTATAAACAAGATAACGCGGACACACCTGACGTGAAGCGCGGCTTCACGCTAATGAGTCCGACTTATCATCTAAAACGATTTGAATAATATGTTAAGTGAAAAACGCAGCAGCATGCTGCACGGCGTGCTGCTTATCGCACTGTTCTCATGCGCCGCATTCTACATCGGCGGCATGGAGTTTGTGAAAAAACTGTCGTTCAGCCCGATGATTGTCGGCATCATTCTCGGCATGCTCTATGCCAACAGCCTGCGCAACAACCTGCCGGAGACGTGGGTTCCGGGCATCCAGTTCTGCTCGAAGAGGATATTGCGCATAGGCATCATACTCTACGGATTCAGGCTTACGTTCCAGAATGTGGTTGAGGTGGGCATCCCGGCAATATGCATAGACGCCGTGATAGTGACGGTGACCGTATGCGGCGGAGTGCTCATAGGACGGCTGATGAAGATGGACAGGGGCATCGCGCTGCTTACATCTGTGGGCAGCGGCATCTGTGGGGCGGCAGCCATACTGGGAACCGAATCGGCGATAAAGGTGAAGCCGTACAAGACGGCGGTGGCTGTGTCGACGGTGGTGATATTCGGAACGATAGCGATGTTTCTATATCCGATACTCTACCGCAACGGCATCGTAGACCTCACTCCGCAGGAGATGGGCATATACACGGGCAGCACCGTGCATGAGGTGGCACACGTTGTGGGCGCGGGAAACGCCATGGGCAAGGAGGTGTCAGACCCGGCTATAATAGTGAAGATGATACGTGTGATGATGCTCGTGCCCGTCCTGCTCATTATAAGCTACAGCGTCATGAGGGCGGCGGTGAAGAGCGGTGACGCGGGCGGGCGCGCAAAGATTTCGCTGCCGTGGTTTGCCATTCTGTTTCTTGTGGTGATCGGGTTCAACTCTCTCGACATCCTGCCGGCTGGTATGGTGGACTTCATCAACACGTTCGACACATTCCTGCTCACGATGGCAATGACGGCACTCGGCGCGGAGACAAGCATCGACAAGTTCCGCAAGGCTGGCGTGAAGCCGTTCGTACTCGCCCTGATACTCTTCGCATGGCTCTTGGGCGGCGGATACGCACTGGCGAAATATGTGGTTCCGCTGTTTGGGTAAGCCACGACTGGCTGTTTCGCCTCATGTGTATCATCCTCCGGGGTAAACCCGGACCGGTCATCAGACCGTCATAACGTTTTTTCCGCCTCCGCAGAAGACGTGGCTGTCTGTGCCGGACGAAAGCGTAGGACACAACGAAGGAGGATTACGGCAGGCACACATGGCAGCGGCACCTTCACACAAACGGCAAAGGGGCAGACTCTGACGGAGTCTGCCCCTTTGATGATTGAATACGTATATGACTACGTTATTTTACGAGTATGACGAGATACTTGCTTGTCGACCAGAATATCTGCGGATTGGTGATGCGCAGGACATACTGCTTGTTGGCGTCCTTTTCCAGCGTGTAGCTGTCTGACGGGTGCATGGTGAGAATCTTGGCATACTTGGAATAGAGCTTAATCTCCTTCTCCACGCGGATGTCTATCTTTGTGAAGTAGCTCTTGTTGAAGTTTGACTCGAGCACGCGGTCGCCGTCGATGATGCGCTGTTCCTTGAGTTCCTTCTTGGTGCCGAACACAAACCATGCGGTGTTGAGCTGTTTGTCCTGAGCCTGGATGGTAGCGCTCTTCTGCGAGCTCTCGGTCTGCAGATTTGTCACATTGTCGTTCAGACCGCTTATGGTCTGGTCGAGCTCGGCAATATGGATATTCTTCGCGTCGAGCTCTGCGCGGAGCTGCTGAAGCTGGTTGTCCTTCTCCTCAAGCTCGGCTACGAGGTTCTCGATGGTCTTCTTCAGGTTGTCGCTCTTGACACTGCTCTCGCGCAGCTGGCGGCGCAGCTTTTCTATGAGCGTGCGGTTCTCCTTCATCGTGGCGGAGATGAACTGCACGTTCTCCACAAGCTGCTGTCTGCGGTTGGCACCCTCACCGTCCTTCATCAGACTCACACGGTTCTCAGCCTCATTTATTTCCTTGAATCCAGCCTCAATCTGGTTGAATGTTTCCATAATGTCATTTATCTCATTATCCTTCTGAGCAATGATTTTCTGCAATGAGTCATTCTGGCTGAATCCTGCTACGTCGGCTACTTTGCGGTCTTCCTTGCATCCCATGAAGGTGATCAAAGTCAAACCAATTGCTAAAAATAATAACTTCTTCATATCAGTCTGGTTTTGTTATACATTTTCTTTGTTGTTCTGTCTGTCGTCATTGCCTGCAAGCACGATGACAATCTCACCGCGCGGCGGATTGCTCTCGAAATGTTCCTTGACCTCAGCGAGCGTTCCCCTGACATAATCTTCGTGCAGTTTGGATATCTCGCGGCATACGCAGACCTCGCGTCCGGCACCGAACACATCGGCAAACTGTCCTAACGTTTTCAGCAGTCTGTAGGGCGACTCGTAGAAAATCATCGTCCGAGGCTCGTCCTTCAGGGAGGCGAGCATGGTCTGACGCCCCTTCTTCTGAGGCAGGAATCCTTCGAAGCAGAACCTGTCGCAAGGCAGTCCGGAAGCCACTACCGCAGGAATGCACGCCGTGGCACCAGGCAGACACCGCACGGTTATACCGGCTCTGACAGCCTCACGGGCAAGAAAGAATCCCGGGTCGCTTATTCCCGGCGTTCCGGCATCGCTCACAAGGGCTACGTCCTGACCTCCTTTGAGACGCTCGATTACAGATGCCGTCGTGCCGTGTTCGTTGAACTTATGATGTGACAGCAGCCGGTTCTGTATGTCGAAATGCTTCAGAAGCACACCCGAAGTACGCGTGTCTTCGGCAAGAACGACATCCGCCTCTTTCAGTACACGGATGGCACGCAACGTCATATCTTCCATATTGCCCACCGGCGTAGGCACGATATAAAGTGTTCCCATACTGCGGACAAATATAACTAAATATTCCTCACGGACAAAAAAAGCCTTCATTTCTTTGCAATTTTTAAAACGTCTTTGTACTTTTGCAACCAACATGACAGATTATTTATCAGACGAGGCACACCGCCCGGGAAGAATTGAAGTGATATGCGGTTCTATGTTTTCAGGCAAGACAGAGGAACTGATAAGGCGTCTGAAACGCGCCAAGTTCGCACGTCAGAAAGTGGAGATATTCAAACCGGCAATAGACACGCGCTATTCGGAAGTTGATGTGGTGAGCCACGACAACACATCCATACAGTCGACACCCATAGAGTCGTCATCAAGCATACTGCTGCTGGCGTCAGACATCGATGTGGTTGGAATAGACGAGGCGCAGTTTCTTGACGAGGGTCTTGTGGAGGTATGCAACGAACTGGCAAACCGCGGGACACGGGTCATCATAGCCGGGCTGGACATGGACTTCAAAGGAGTGCCTTTCGGACCTATGCCGGCATTGTGCGCCATTGCCGACGACGTGACGAAGGTTCACGCCATATGCGTGAAATGCGGCAATCTTGCTTATATAAGCCACAGGATAGTTGACGGTGAAAAGCGTGTGATGCTCGGTGAGGAGAGCGAGTATGAGCCACTATGCCGCGAATGCTACAAGAAGGCAATGGAAGGAAGGCTGTGACAGACTTACTCCACCGGCAAGACACATGATGCGTACATGAGATACATAAATCATTGACAGCGTTCTTTCACAACCGTCGCGGACCCTTGGTTTGCCCATATGATAAATTCTGTATAAAGCCGTTATAAAATGCATCCGGGCTGAACAACGTCACACAAACGCCCGCACCGGATGCAATAACAGGGTGAACGAAACGGCAAGACATGGCATACTGAAACTCCAGAAACAACATATCAGACAATTGACGGAAATATAATACGCATTCATTACACCATTTCCAAACTAACATAAAATTATGCTTGAAGAAAAAATCACCTTCGATAAGTTCGTAAGATGGATGCTGATAGCAATCCTTGTCATTGCCGTACTGTATTCCATCAACTATCTTAGCGGCGCTCTATTGCCTTTCATAATAGCCTGGCTCTTCGCTTATCTGCTTTATCCACTTGTGAAATTCATACAATATAAGATGAAAGTAAAGGTCAGGGCGATTGCCATAATAATCGCGCTCCTTATAGTAATAGGTGTGATAGGCGGCATGTTATATTTCATAATACCTCCTATGATAGAACAGTTCCAGAAACTTTATGAGGTGTTCATGAGATGGCTGCAACAGACAACGCATACAAACGACCTGTCACTGATTGTAAAAAGATGGGTTGTAGACAACCAGCACGAGATAGAGAGGTTCTTCAAGAGCAAGGACTTCAGCGACATCCTGAAAAGCGGTATGCCCAAAGTGTTCTCCGTTCTCGGGCAAACCGCCAGCGTGATTATAAGCATCGTGGCGTCATGCATAACACTGCTATACATGTTCTTCATACTCCTCGATTATGAATATCTCACGACCAACTGGATAAAGATATTCCCGAAAAAGAACCGTCCGTTCTGGCAGGAACTCATGAAAGACGTGGAACGCGAACTGAACAATTACATACGCGGACAGAGTTCGGTAGCTTTATGCATGGGCATAATGTTCTGCATAGGATTCACAATTATGGATTTTCCGATGGCTATAGGACTGGGAATTCTCATCGGAATAATGGATCTTGTGCCCTATCTACACACGTTCGCACTCATACCCACCGCATTCCTCGCCATGCTCAAAGCAGCCGACACGGGACAGAACTTCTGGTATGTATTCGGCTTGGCTGTAGGACTGTTCATCCTTGTACAGATTATCACCGAGACAATTGTCATTCCCAAAATAATGGGTAAGGCAATGGGGCTCAACCCGGCGATACTGCTGCTCTCGCTGTCTGTATGGGGCGCCATGCTCGGATTCATCGGACTGATAATCGCTCTCCCCCTTACAACGCTTATTATAGCATATTGGCAGAGATACGTAACCAAAGAACACGAAATAGACAAAATACAAGAAAAAAGCCTGAAATAATTTGCGTGTTTCAAAAAAAAGCAATACCTTTGCACACGCTTTTAAGATACAAGCTATCTGAGCACCCATGGAGATCCGTTAGCTCAGCTGGTAGAGCACAACACTTTTAATGTTGGGGTCTTGGGTTCGAGCCCCAAACGGATCACCAGAATACGGAAGACAATTATCAACTATGATAGTTGTCTTTTTTATTTATGTCCATCCTGGAAGCCAGAATTAAAGTCATGACTGTTTATTATAAAATGTGAAAATGAATAACCTTTCGGATTTATTTATTAAATTTGCATCATATTACGTTGAACATATGTATTTACACTCATACGCGATACACATGTCCGACGCACCACACTACATCGAATAAATTCTGATTAAGATATGAATATTTTAGAACTGAGCGAACAGGAAATTGTCAGAAGACAATGTTTACAGGAATTGCGTGACATGGGCATTGACCCATATCCTGCAGCTGAATATCCGGTAAATGCTTTTTCAGACGACATCAAGGAAAATTTCAATGAGGACGAAAAGCGCAATGTCACCATTGCGGGACGTCTTATGAGCCGCCGCGTCATGGGTAAGGCAAGCTTCGCGGAACTGCAGGACTCGAAAGGACGAATACAGATATACATCACCCGGGACGATATTTGTCCGGGAGAAGACAAAAGCATGTACAACAACGTTTTCAAACGGTTGCTTGACATAGGGGATTTCATTGGAGTGGAAGGTTTTGTTTTCAGGACACAGACAGGTGAGATAAGCGTTCACGCGCAGAATATAAAGCTTCTGTCGAAGAGTCTCAAGCCGCTACCTATCGTGAAATACAAGGACGGAGTGGCTTACGACAAGTTCGACGACGCAGAACTCCGCTACCGCCAACGTTACGTGGACCTCATTGTAAACGACGGTGTGAAAGACACGTTCATCAAACGTGCCACCGTGCTGAGGACACTCCGCAACGTTCTTGACGAAGCAGGGTACACCGAGGTTGAGACTCCTACCCTTCAAACCATTGCCGGAGGTGCGAGCGCACGTCCTTTCATCACACACTTCAACGCATTGAACACCGACATGTACATGCGCATTGCCACGGAGCTTTACCTGAAAAGGCTCATTGTGGGAGGCTTTGAAGGTGTGTACGAGATAGGAAAGAACTTCCGCAACGAAGGCATGGACCGCAACCACAACCCTGAGTTCACGTGCATGGAACTGTATGTCCAGTACAAGGACTACAACTGGATGATGTCCTTCACCGAGCAGCTTCTCGAGAAGATATGCATCGCAGTGAACGGCAAACCGGAGCGTGAGATAGACGGAAACATCGTAAGCTTCAAGGCTCCATACCGCCGTCTGCCCATCCTTGACGCCATAAAGGAGAAGACGGGCTACGACCTCAACGGCATGAACGAGGACGAAATACGCGATGTATGCCGGAAGCTCAACATGGAGATTGACGACACCATGGGTAAAGGAAAGCTGATTGACGAGATATTCGGAGAATTCTGTGAAGGCACATTCATACAGCCCACGTTCATCATAGACTATCCTGTCGAGATGTCACCGCTGACAAAGATGCACCGCAGCAAGCCCGGACTGACAGAGCGTTTCGAGCTTATGGTCAACGGAAAAGAACTTGCCAACGCATATTCCGAGCTTAACGACCCCATCGATCAGGAGGAGCGGTTCAAGGAACAGATGCGACTTGCCGACAAAGGCGACGATGAGGCGATGATAATAGACCAGGACTTCCTCCGCGCACTTCAGTACGGCATGCCGCCGACAAGCGGAATAGGCATAGGAATAGACCGTCTCGTGATGCTTATGACCGGAAAGACCACCATCCAGGAAGTGCTGTTCTTCCCGCAGATGCGCCCTGAAAAAGCCATACCGAGAAGCAGTGTTGCCGAATGGACTGCGCTCGGTGTTCCTGAGGAATGGATTCCCGTGTTCAACAAGGCAGGCTACAACCTCACATCAGACATCAGGGAAGTAAAGGCGCAAAAGCTCCAGATGGATGTGTGCGGTGTGAACAAGAAATACAAGTTAGGCTACGAAAATCCGAAAGTGGACGACTTCCAGAAGTGGATTGACGCGGCAAACGCATGACATTCATACAACTGCCGGCGTGAGACATGGCATATACGCCAGAACATCACGCCGGCATCATCCGGAGGATATGATACCGCCGGGAATATGAAAATTACGATTCCAACAAAATGTTCGATTGCGGCAAAATAGCAATAATCGGAGGCGGAAGCTGGGCTACAGCCATAGCCAAGATTGTGATAGGCAAGACCGATCACATAGGATGGTACATCCGGCGCGACGACAGCATCGAGAACTTCCGCAGGATGGGGCACAACCCCAACTATCTTACAAGTGTCAGGTTCAATGTAGACAACATTTTCTTTTCCAGCGACCTGAATAAGATTGTCGAAGCCTACGACACTCTTGTGTTCGTCATACCGTCACCATATTTGAAGAATCATCTCAAGAAACTCAAAACCCGCCTGCGCGACAAGTTCATAATCACAGCCATAAAGGGTCTTGTAGCCGATGACAACCTTGCTTGCTCTGAGTTTTTCCACAACGTCTACGACGTTCCGATAAGCAGTCTGGCATGCATCGGAGGACCGTCTCACGCCGAGGAGGTGGCTCTCGAACGCCTCTCCTATCTCACAGTGGGCTGTTCCGACCAGGACAAAGCGCAGGCGTTCGCAGACGTCATCGCTTCCGAATACATCAAGACAAAGACCAGCAGCGACGTGCTCGGCATCGAATATTCATCAGTACTGAAGAATGTCTACGCCATTGCAGCAGGCATATGCAGCGGTCTGAAATACGGTGACAACTTCCAGGCGGTGCTCATGGCGAACGCCGTACAGGAGATGTCGCGTTTCCTCTCCGCCATCTATCCTCTCGAGCGCAACGTCTACGACTCCGTTTATCTGGGCGACCTGCTCGTTACCGGATACTCAAACTTCTCGCGCAACCGCACCTTCGGCACCATGATAGGCAAAGGCTACAGTGTCAAGAGCGCGCAGATAGAGATGGAGATGATAGCCGAGGGCTTCTTCGGAACAAAATGCATGAAGGAGAAAAACAGGCACATGCACGTGAACATGCCCATCCTCGACGCCGTATACAACATTCTGTACGAACGCATCAGTCCTCAGATAGAGATAAAGCTCCTCACCGACTCTTTCAGATAACAGTTCCGGTGACACATGGCATAAATCAGAACAACAAACAACAGACAACATAAAAAACAACAACGATGAAAAAAATCATCTTAGACATCACAAAAGCATCCTCGTTCCTAAAGGAGGGTGCCGTTGAATCTTACAAACAGCAAGTAAACGACGCACGCCGTTCTCTCGAAGAAGGCACATGCCCCGGCAACGATTTCCTCGGATGGCTGCACCTTCCGTCATCGGTAACGCCGGAATTCATAAACGAAATACAGTCAGTTGCCGACACCCTGCGCGAGAAGTGCGAGGTGGTTGTGGTTGCGGGCATCGGCGGAAGCTACCTCGGAGCACGCGCCGTCATCGAGGCTCTCGGCAACTCATTCTCATGGCTCACAGGCAACAAGAAGAATCCTACGATAGTCTTTGCAGGCAACAACATCGGTGAGGACTATCTGTACGAACTCACCGAATATCTCAAAGACAAGAAGTTCGGAGTAATCAACATATCAAAATCAGGCACCACAACAGAGACAGCCCTCACCTTCCGTCTGCTGAAGAAGCAGTGCGAGACACAGCGCGGCAAGGATGAGGCACGCGATGTCATCGTAGCCATCACCGACGCTGTAAAAGGCGCCGCACGCGCAGCAGCCACAAAAGAAGGATACAAGACATTCGTCATTCCCGACAATGTGGGAGGCCGTTTTTCCGTGCTCACTCCGGTAGGACTGCTGCCCATCGCCATCGCAGGCTTCGACATAAAGGCTCTCATTCAGGGTGCGGCAGACATGGAGAATGCCACAGGCACCGATGTTCCGTTCGAGGAGAACCCCGCCGCCCTCTATGCCGCCGTACGCAACGCACTCTATGCACAGGCAGGAAAGAAAATAGAGATAATGGTAAACTACCAGCCCAAGCTCCATTTCATGAGCGAATGGTGGAAGCAACTCTACGGTGAGAGCGAAGGCAAGGACGGTAAAGGCATCTTCCCCGCATCATGCGACTTCACCACCGACCTCCACTCCATGGGTCAGTGGATACAGCAGGGAGAACGCTCTATATTCGAGACCGTACTGAGCATTGAGAATACAAACCACGAGGTGCTCTTCCCCAACGATGAGGAAAATCTCGACGGTCTCAACTTCCTTGCAGGCAAGCGCGTCGACGAGGTCAACAAGATGGCTGAGCTCGGTACACGTCTGGCTCACGTAGACGGCGGAGTGCCCAACATCCGTCTGTCCGTTCCGGAGCTCAACGAGTATTATATCGGTCAGCTCATCTATTTCTTCGAGATAGCATGCGGCATAAGCGGCAACGTTCTCGGTGTCAATCCGTTCAACCAGCCGGGCGTTGAGGCATACAAGAAAAACATGTTCGCACTGCTCAACAAGCCGGGCTACGAGGCAGAAAGCAAGGCTATACAGGAGCGTCTTGCCGCTGAAGCATAAAACGTGTGGACATGATAGAGGCAAACATAAACGAATACATAAAGAAGCACAGCTTTGGGCGGTTCTGTCCCAAGGCTGTGCTTTTTGACATGGACGGCGTACTCTACGACTCGATGCCCAATCATGCCATATGCTGGAAGCAGGCGATGGCTGAGTATGGCATAGACATGCCTGAGGCTGACACATACAAGTATGAAGGCATGCGGGGTGTGGAGACCATCCAGATAGTAGTGAAGCAACAGCAGGGACGCGACATCAGCGAAGAGGAGGCTCAGGAAATGTACGACGAGAAAGCACGTCTGTTCGGACTGATGCCCGATGCTCCGATAATGGAAGGAGTAAAAGAGCTGATGACAGCCATAAAGGCTGACGGCATGCAGATAGGCATCGTCACCGGCAGCGGGCAGCGTCCGCTCATACAGAGGGTGCTCGACGACTTCGCCGACTTTGTAGACGAACGCCACATTGTGTGCGCCTACGATGTCAGACGGGGCAAGCCCGCACCCGACCCTTACCTCATGGGGCTTGCCAAAGCAGGCAACCTCCAGCCGTGGGAGGGAGTCGTCGTGGAGAACGCCCCGCTCGGTGTCAAGGCGGGAGTAGCCGCAGGGATATTCACCGTTGCCGTCAACAGCGGACCGCTCCCCGACTCCGCGCTCGCCTCTCAGGGCGCCGACATAGTCCTGTCACGCATGACCGAGCTGTGCCGACTGTGGCATGAGATAGCCGCATACGGCAAAAAGTATCTCTGAAAGACGGAAAACGGACAAGACACTCCGACGTGTGCCACCCTGTGCACATACGTCCTGTGTCCTGTCCGTTTTCCGTCTTTACGTTCAGTCAGTATGTCTATGCTTCCGTTTTACGGTCAGATGACAACCGCTGTTCCGCTGCATGTCACCATGAGCATTGAGTTGCCCTGACCAATAGTCTCATAGTCAAGGTCTATACCCACCACGGCGTTGGCTCCCAACTGGCGCGCCCGCTCCGCCATTTCAGACAGAGAAGTGTCCTTCGCCTCGGCAAGCACCTTCTCGTAAGTGCCGCTCCGTCCGCCGAAGAAATCGCGCAAACCAGCCATGAAATCCTTGAACACATTGGCGCCGATGATGGTCTCGCCGGTCACCACGCCCTTATACTCGCGTATAGGACTGCCTTCTATTGTAGGTGTTGTGCTTAATAACATATCCTCATGCATTTATGTTGTTCAACGATGGCAGCGTCCCTGCATTGGCGGACGTCCCGGACATCCTTTCACACGGTGGCACTTTCCCTGATGTTGCGGGCACGCCTTGGCGCACGCCGGGCTGTTCGCGCACTGAGCGTTGCCTGTGCAGTCGCCTCCATTGCAGCATGTTCCCTTGCCTGCACATGCCGGAGCGTTCGGACAGTCCTTGCAAGCTGTCCCGGCACAGCATCCGGCTTTCTTACAAGCTTCTGCTCCCGGACACACATCGCATGTCTTGCCGTCAGTCTTCTTCTTTACGTCTTTCTTCACATATCCGCTTGTCTGTGCCCCTGACTGACTCTTGCTTACGGCTGTCTTTATGTCCTGTGCAAAAGCCATCATAGCCACAAACGCGACAGCGGTCAGTGCCAATAATGATTTCTTCATCATAATAACAATCTGTTTTAATGTTTGTCTGTTTTGTTCACACTATCCGTGCGGACTCATGCCTGCCGTCATTATGTTATGCAGACAAACCGTCTCCGCACGTTGCAAATATAACATGAAATGGACTTGCAGGCAAATCCTGCAACATTTTTTAACGTCGCATATATATCAACACAATGTATGTCACTCCACTTTCCTCACCTTCAGACCATACTTCTTTCTGAATTCCATGGAGGCTTCATAGCTCGTCATATACTTTCTTAAAATTTTCGGCGACAGTACAACACCCATCACCTCATACGAAGAACCGTCATAGTCGAACGTCAGCGAGAACCTCACCTCATATTCAGGATTGCTTATCAGCTCCGCCTTTATGTCCCTTACGCTCTCCCTTACATCCTTGATAACATCACGGCTCGCGGCATTCGTTATCCTAAGCGACTCCACAGCTATGACACCTCCTTCATAGGGAGGACGCTCTATGTGCGTAGTCACGCTGACATCCAATGATATTCCGTCACCGAAATCGCAGAAGTCACCATATCCACAACCGAGAAAAGGATTCAGCTTATGCAGTTCGTACGTAGAGGTATAGACGCTGTTGTCATGCTTGCAGGCTATTTTGGCATATGGCAAATGCCTTCTCCTGACGAAGACATCCTCAAAAGTATGCGTTTTCTTTCCCCTGTGTTCCAACAGCCCGGAAAGGCTGTCTGCCAGCTCCTCACGCTGCGACAGAAGGTAGCCATTGTCAAGTTTCATCCCATACACGTTGCTGTCATAGATTGACTCACCCAATACAGCGCACACGCTGTCGAGCACCTCATACCTCTCCTTCTCCGTCATGAGCCGGTCGTCAGTCTGTTTTGACGAATCTGAAAAGCCATACACATTTACAATTGTCATGACACAGAGTGCTGTCATTGCCGCACCACGCGCACAATAGCCCATACCATACTTGAAGTTATAAATATCCATAAGCTTATGTTTTAATAAGATGATATCTGTAAGTAAGACATTAATGCCGTCTGAATAACAAATCCATGTCTCTTACCGTACCATAACCGGCATATCACATTACGTTCAATTCACACCGTAATCTCCGCCGACCCGATGCAACAATGGTGACGCTCGTCATAAACCACGCAAAACTGCCCCGGCGCCACACCCTGTATGGGTGTCTGCGAGTGCACCATGTATGAGCCCTCGCCCAGACGCTCGAGCCGTGCGGGATGGTATTCCGGAGTGTGGCGTATCTTGAACGTGACACCGCACTCGGGCGAGTCACCCCACGGATTCATCGTCAGGAAGTGGAAACCGTGCACCTTGAAGTCGGTCTTGTATGCCGTGCGCGGCTCATATCCGCGGCTCACGTAGAGTATGTTGCGCCCCACATCCTTCTTCACGGCATACCATGGACCACCGCCGAAACCCAGTCCGTGCCGCTGCCCTATGGTGTGGAACCACAGTCCCCGGTGCTGTCCTATCTTCCTGCCCGTCTCCAGTTCGAGCACGTCACCGGGATTCTCGCCCAGATAACGCCTTATGTAGTCGTTGTAGTTTATCTTTCCCAGGAAGCAGATACCCTGTGAGTCCTTGCGCTTCGCGTTGATGAGATGCTCGCGTTCGGCTATCTCCCTCACCTCCTCCTTCATATAATGGCCTATCGGGAATATCGCCTTGCGCAGCTGCCAGTCGTATATCTGCGCCAGGAAGTCGGTCTGGTCTTTCACCGGGTCAGGACTCGTCACGAGCCATTTCCTGCCGTCTATCATCTCTGTCTGCGCGTAGTGGCCTGTCGCGATGAGGTCGTAGTTGTGCCCCATCTTCTCGTCGAACGCACCGAACTTTATCATCCTGTTGCACATCACGTCGGGGTTGGGCGTATAGCCTGCGCGCACCTTGTCCATGGTGTAGCGTGTCACGCCGTCCCAGTATTCCCTGTGGCAGTCCACCACCTGCAACCGGCAGCCGTAGCGCGCGGCTACGGCAGTAGCCATCTCGAGGTCTTCCTCGCTCGAGCAGTCCCATTCCTCCTCTTCCTCCGGTCCTATCTTGATGTAGAAACAGTCGGGATGCAGACCCTTGCTCGCCAGTTCGTACAACACCACAGAGCTGTCCACACCGCCAGAGAGCAGCACGGCGATGCGCTTGTCGAATATATTCTCGTCCATAATATAGTGCATGATTATTATCCGTATGCAAACTTACTCATTATTTTTCATATTCCGACGCCTGACGGCATAAAATCCTCCGCACGTCATGTTACGCACGCGGGCATCTGCGGAGAACCGCCGCCGATGATTGACTTTATTTTTACAACAGCCCCCTCATAGCCGTGTCATTTCAGAAAAGGCGCGCACCCGGATGCGTACACGCGATTTTTGGAGAATCGCGCAAGTCCCTGACGTTCCGCAAGTTAAGTTTTCCGGCATTCCTATCCGCCCCTTATCACACCACGAAAGAGCCTTTTCCGCACCGCCGGACGGGCTTTTCAGCCTCATCATAACGCCCGTTCCGCACCCTCATATGGTGCTTTCCGCAGCACGGGAAAGCCTGTTCCGTCTTCCGACACACATTTTAACGTCATTTCCACCGGTTCTTTTCATGCCACGGAAAACCTTTTCCCTGTTTCCGTCTTCTGTTTCACCGGCACGTGAAGGGCATGTTTTTGGTAAAATATTTTTACAATATGTATACACGTCTGACAGCTTTCTGAACTGTCATCCGCCTGTCTCCGCATCATGCAAAAACACCACACATGCGTCACCACCGGCTTTTAGATGCAATAATTTCGCTACAGTTGTCTGCCGGAACACCGTCTTGCCCGTCATCCTTTTTTCCAAGACATGCCGCGACAGGCAACATCAAAGCCAGCTATCACCACTATCCCATGCTATGTCCGTCGTGTGACAGCGTCGCAATGAATCAGGAACTGGCATACGCGGCTCATGTCCGCCCAAACCGCAGGAGGCGCATTGACGTTATGTGACAAATGATATATATGTACGCAATGAACGGAGGTGCCTGTTAATTCACGTTAAATTTCAGTGCGAGATGTTGCGAGTCAAGATATAAAATAATATATTTGCAATATCAAAATGATATCAAAACAAAACCAACCAAATTACTACACATTTATGGAAAATAAGGAATTCACATTCAAGGGAATGACCGTCAACGGCTTTCTTATGCTTTTCGTCAACCTGTTTCTCACAATTCTGAGCATCGCTCTCATTGTGCTTGGCGTCAACATCGGCGAGTCCGCCCAAGGCATCACTGCCGGTGTGGGCGGCGGTGTGCTCCTGCTCGTGGCGATTATAATGTGGTGCGGAATGATGCAACTCGAACCCAACGAGGCTCGGGTGATGCTTTTCTTCGGCAAATATAAGGGAACTTTCACCAAGGTAGGATTCTATTGGGTAAACCCTTTCCTCAGTGCCAAGAAGCTGTCCATGCGTGCCAGAAACCTCGATGTGGAGCCTATAAAGGTCAACGACAAGACCGGCAACCCGGTGATGATTGGTCTCATGCTCGTGTGGAAGCTGAAAGACACCTACAAGGCAATGTTTGAGATAGACTCGCAGACAATGGCGCAGAGCGGAAACCAGAACGCCGTGGGCAACTCGGTGTCGAGCATCATGAAGGCGTTCGAGAACTTCGTGAAGGTGCAGAGCGACGCCGCACTGCGACAGACAGCCGGACTCTATGCCTACGACGACAACGAGCAGGACACGGGCGAGCTTACCCTGCGCAGCGGAGGCGAGGAGATAAACCGCCAGCTTGAGGAGAAACTGGACGAGCGTCTGAACATGGCGGGAATCGAGATTGTGGAGGCGCGCATCAACTATCTTGCATATGCGCCCGAGATAGCAGCCGTGATGCTGCGCCGCCAGCAGGCTTCTGCCATAATAATGGCAAGGGAGAAGATTGTGGAGGGTGCCGTGTCGATGGTGAAGATGGCACTGCAGAAGCTGGGCGAGGACAATGTCGTGGAGCTCGACGACGACAAGAAGGCTGCCATGGTGAGCAACCTGATGGTGGTGCTCTGCGGAGACGAGCCCGCACAGCCGGTTGTCAACACCGGCACTCTCAACCATTGAGAAAAAGAGCCGGCTCCATGCCGGCTCACATAACTAACATAACCGGAACGGTCATGACAACATTCTGACATGGCAAAAAAAGAGACAAAGACAAAGAACTTCATCCTCAGAATCGACACCGACATGATGAACGCCATCGAGGCGTGGGCAGCCGACGAGTTCCGCAGCACCAACGGACAGCTGCAATGGATCATTACGGAGGCACTGCGCAAGAGCGGACGGCTGAAGAAAAAGAAGACAGAAAAACACGATAACGATGAGACGCAGTAACAACAAGAACAGAATAAAGGTATACCGCACCATGGAAGGCAACATCTTCGAGGCGGTGACAGCAGTATTGCTGATAATAATCTGGATACTGACTTTCAAAGAGCTGGGAGCCGGGGGCAACGCTGCGGCATCCACGACAGCGGCAGACGGTGAAGGCGCGGGAAAAATATTGATACCCAACATAGCGGTGACGGCGGCGACACTGTTGCTGCTCGTATCCGCCTACGTCCCCGACAGGATGATCAATCTTGACATAAAGATTAGAAACACCGCACAATACGCGCTCGTCATACGCATGGTGAGGGTGCTGGCATTGGAGACGGCTGTGATGTTTCTCGGCTGCAACGCCATCACCGGTTTTGCCGACAAGATATTTCCCGTGACTCTTCCTGTGGTCTTATTTGCCACCATCTTCATATTCAGATTTCTTATAAACAGAAAAGCATGAGAACCGTTCTCGCATCAATATCAGCCTTGCTTCTCGCCACAGCGGCGGACATGGCGGCGCAGACGCCCGACGGGCAATGGTCGGGCAGACTCGTTCTGGGACAGGGAAAAGAACTGCCTCTCGTACTGAACATCGCCACCGGTGACGACGGCAAGCCACGGTGCACGCTCGACAGTCCCATGCAGGGCGCGGAGGGAATAAAGGCTGAGGTGAACATTCTGACGGAAGACTCGCTCAACATAACCTTTCCCGACATTGCGGCAAAGTATGAGGGACACGTCAGCGGCGACTCCATCACAGGACGGTTCACACAGATGGGCATGCCGCTCAGGCTCGACCTGAGACGCGGAGGCTTGGTGACTGACCGTCCGCAGACTCCGCAACCGCCGTTCGCATACAGCACGCGCGAGGTGAGTTTTGAGAACAGAGAGGCGGGCGCGGTGCTGAGCGGCACACTGACCCTGCCCGAGTGTTACGACGGAAAGAAGCCCGTGCCGGTGGTGGTGATGGTGAGCGGAAGCGGCTTGCAGAACCGCGACGAGGAGCTGTTCGGGCACAAGCCGTTCCTCGTTCTTGCCGACAGGCTGGCACGCAGCGGCATAGCCTCGCTGAGATATGACGACCGGGGCACAGGCAAATCCACTGGCGACGCCGCCGGAGCGACAACCATCGACTTCATGAAAGACGCGGCTGCCGCGACAGAAATGCTGCGCGGCATGGACGTGAGGTTCTCCCGAATAGGCGTGGCAGGTCATAGCGAAGGCGCGCTCATAGCCTTTATGCTGGCTGCCGACGGCAAGGCAGACTTCATCGTGAGCATGGCTGGACCGGGCGTAAGGGGCGACACGATAATAGCCGGACAGAACAACGACGCGCTCATGCGCATGGGCAGACCTGCCAACGTGTCTGCCGCAGACGTAAGGACACAGGCTGGGAGGAGCGGAAACGCATGGCTGGAGTTCTTCACAGGCTACGACCCGGCTGACGTGATAGCCTCGACCACATGCCCGGTGATGGTTATCAACGGGACGAAGGACACGCAGGTGAGACCGCGCCTCAACCTTGACAGAATAAGGAACCTGCTTCCCCACAACAGGAAAAACATGATAAGGGAATATGACGGACTCAACCACCTCTTCCAGCACTGCACCACGGGATATGCCGACGAGTATGGCGCGATAGAGGAGACAATGTCTGAAGAGGTGATGAAAGACATTGCCGGATGGATAAACTCGCTGGACGAGTGACGCGGGAACGGGCGGGTCAGTATGCCTCGCGGTATTTGTTTCCGTCCTTGTCCTCCAGCATCGACAGATAACTCTGATAACGGCTGGCAGCGATGTAGTGGTCTTCAACAGCCTTCAGCACGGCGCATCCGGGCTCATGTGTGTGGGTGCAGTTGCTGAAGCGGCAGTCCTTGGAGAAGCGGAATATCTCCTTGAAGTAACTCGTGAGCTCTTCCGGCTCCATGTCGAACGTTCCGAAGCCTTTTATTCCCGGCGTATCTATGATGTATCCTCCTCCGGGCAGAGGCAGCATCTCGCTGAAGGTGGTGGTGTGCATGCCCGTATTGTGGGCGCCGCTTATCTCCGCCGTGCGCAGATTGACACCGGGCAGCAGTCTGTTTATCATCGTCGACTTGCCCACTCCGCTGTGTCCGCTGAGCAGGGTGATGCGGTCGCGCAGCATCTCCATGAGCCCATCCATGCCCTCACCGGTCTCCGCCGACACGGCGACACACTTGTATCCCACTGTCTCATAAAGGTCGGTCATCATCCGCTGATAGCGCATGAGACTGTCGTCGAGCAGGTCTGTCTTGTTGAACACGAGCACCACGGGCACACTGTAGGCTTCGGCGGTGGCAAGGAAACGGTCGATGAACGTCGTGCTTGTCTGCGGACGCTCCACCGTAACGACGAGAAACGCCTGGTCTACGTTGGCTGCGATGATGTGGCTTTGCTTGCTCAGGTTCTGCGATTTGCGTATGATGTAGTTCTTGCGGTCGCCTATGGCTGTGATGAATGCCGTGTTCTGGCTGTTGAGCTCTATCTCCACATGGTCGCCCACAGCCACAGGATTGGTACTGCGGATGCCTTTCAGACGGAAGTTTCCCTTTATCTTGCACTCCACAACGCTGCCTTCGACGGTCTTCACCGTATACCAGCTGCCGGTATTCTTTATCACTAAGCCCTGCATCTTGATGGGAATAAGAATAAAAAAGGCAAGAAAGAAAACAGACTTATCGCCTCCCGCGCCATGGCGGCAGCCTTGTGCTCCGGTGTCTGTACGACAGGAGAAGGCAGCGTCTGTATTCTTTCTTGCCTGCCGTTTTTATACTGTCATTATCTCTTTAGTCTTTTCGTCAAGCAGATCGTCAATCTTTTTGATGTACTTGTCGTGTATCTTCTGAAGCTCCAGCTCGGCGTCCTTCTCGTTGTCTTCGGACAGTCCGTCCTTGATGGCTTTCTTCAGTTTCTCCTTTGTCTCGGCACGGGCATTGCGCACCTCCACCTTTGTCTTCTCGCCGATCTTGTTGCACTGCTTCACAAGCTCGCGTCTGCGCTCCTCCGTAGGCTGCGGGATGGCGAGGCGTATTATCTCTCCGTTGTTCTCCGGAGTGATGCCCACATCACTGTCCATGATGGCTTTCTCTATGTCGCGTATAGCCTTCTTGTCCCATGGACGTATGGCTATGGTGCGTGCGTCGGGCACCGACACGTTGGCAACCTGATTCAATGGAACCATCGAACCGTAGGAATTAACCCTCACACCGTCGAGTATGGCAACATTGGCACGGCCTGCACGGACACGCGAAAGCTGTTCGTCCAGATACATCGCAGCCATTTCCATGCGCTCGCCGGCAGCATTTAATGTCTCTTTTACGTCAATCATATTTTCTTATATCGTTTGTTTATTTGGTCCAGCTGTAATCTTGTAAATGTCGCCCGCCATGAGGGAAAGGCGTATTCATGGCACACTGATGCCTGCGAAAATCAGCTCCGGCGGTACAATCCGTCCGCCTTGCGCGGTAGATACAGGCGTTTTTTATTGATGCAAATATAGATATTAGTTTTTAAACATCCAAATTATTGTATTCGGAATTTACGCTGTCGGGCATCATAAGCTTCGTTTCGCTATCCTCACCCGCCGCAAACGGCATGGTCAGCACCCCGTCACGGCAGGCACAGGCATACGTCACGGTGACGCCATTCATGCGCTGTCATAATGCCATATGCCGCATATGGGAGCGATAAAAAGGACATGTCGCACCATTATTTGATAATTTTAGTATTATAGGAAGAACAAACCATAAAATCGGAAGGATGCGTTGTGCGATTTCATATATTTTCAACCTTAATCTATAAATAATGTAAAAAGATTATGACATCTTTCTTCTAAATTCGTATCTTCGCACTACCAAAACTTTTTTACTTTGACTTTTTTCGTGTGACATAATCTTTTGTGGATGCAAAAGAACGGTTCCACGCATTATGCAACCGAATTAATAAACTAAAAACTGGATGATGGACAAAAGACTGAAATGGGGCATGATAGCCGTTATTGCCTGCGCGCTGGTCGCATGGGGTGTGTATTCCCAGATGCCTAAGACTAACTCTGAGCTTGCAAAAGCCGACAAGATAATGCAAGGCAGCAAGGGGAAAAACAAGGAACTGAACGTGAACGGGACAATCATAAAAACCGGTCCGCTTACCGATGAGTTCACTGTCACAGGAACGCTTATACCTGACGAGAACGTCGACCTGTCTTTTGAGACTTCCGGACAGGTGGTGAGCATAATGTTCAAAGAGGGCGTGCACGTGAAGAAAGGACAGCTTCTCGCCAAGGTGAACGACAAGAAACTGCTGGCTGAACTGAAAAGACTGGTGTCGCAACTCAAGCTGGCAAAGGACCGCGTGTACAGGCAGCGCACCCTGCTCCAGCACGACGCGGTGAGCCAGGAAGCCTATGAGCAGGTGAACACCGAGCTTGCCACACTGCAGGCGGACATCGACATAGTGAAGGCACAGATAGAACTGACTGAGCTGAGGGCACCGTTCGACGGAATAATAGGACTAAGGCAGATAAGCGTGGGAGCATATGCCACACCGCAGACCGTTGTAAGCAAACTGACAAGAATAGTTCCGCTGAAACTGGAGTTCGCCGTTCCTGAACGCTATGCAAGAGACATCAAGCCCGGCACAAGGCTTCAGTTCACCATCGACGGAGTGCTCAACTCATTCCCGGCTAAAGTGTATGCGAAGGAGTCGGCTATCGACATGAACACCCATACACTCACCGTGCGCGCCCTTTATGCCAACCCCGACGGCAGACTTACGCCCGGACGGTATGCCAGCATCAACCTGAAGAAACAGGAGATAAAGGACGCAATAGCCATTCCTTCGGAGGCTGTCGTGCCGGAAATGGGAAAAGACAAGGTGTTCCTTTACAAATCGGGAAAGGCGCAGCCTGTAGAAATAAAGGTGGGACTGAGAACAGAAGACAAGGTGCAGGTTATCAAAGGACTTAACGTGGGCGACACTCTGATAACGTCAGGAACACTGCAGCTGCGCACCGACCTGCCGGTGAAGCTCGACAAGGTTGATTAACGCACTTAAAAAGCACGAACGATGAACATCTCTGAAGTAAGCATACGCAGACCGGTTCTTGCGACTGTGATGACCGTGATAATCCTGCTTTTCGGCATAATAGGCTATGCCTACCTTGGCGTAAGGGAATATCCTTCGGTGGACAATCCCATCATCTCGGTGAGCTGCTCGTACGCGGGAGCCAACGCCGATGTGATTGAGAACCAGATAACAGAACCGCTTGAGCAGAACATAAACGGCATTCCGGGCATCCGCTCGCTGACAAGTACGAGCGAACAGGGACGAAGCAGGATAACCGTAGAATTCGAACTGTCGGTCGACCTTGAGACTGCGGCGAACGACGTACGCGACAAAGTGTCGCGCGCACAGCGTTATCTGCCGCGCGACTGTGACCCTCCGACAGTGTCAAAAGCCGACGCCGACGCCTCACCGATACTCATGGTGGCTCTGCAAAGCGAGAAAAGACCGCTGCTGGAGCTTAGCGAAATAGCCGACCTCACGGTGAAAGAGCAGCTGCAGACAATACCCGACGTGAGCAGCGTGAGCATATGGGGTGAGAAGAAATACTCCATGCGGCTTTGGCTCGACCCCATCAAGATGGCGGGATATGGCATCACGCCGATGGACGTGAAGAACGCTGTGGACAACGAGAACGTGGAACTGCCGTCGGGAAGCATCGAGGGCAACACCATAGAACTGAACATCCGGACAATGGGTCTGATGAATACCGCAAAGATGTTTGACGACCTTATCGTCAAAAGCGACGGCAACAGGATAATCCGTTTCAGCGATATCGGACGCGCGGAGCTCGGTGCCGCCGACATCAAAAGCTACATGAAGATGAACGGTGTACCGATGGTAGGTATCGTCGTCATTCCGCAACCGGGCGCCAACCACATCAAGATTGCCGATGCCGTGTACGACCGCATGGAGAAGATGCAGAAAGACTTGCCGGAGGATGTGCACTATACATACGGTTTCGATAACACTAAGTTTATCCGCGCCTCCATCAATGAGGTAAAAACAACAGTGTATGAAGCCTTTGTGCTGGTTATCATTATCATTTTCCTTTTCTTGCGCGACTGGCGCGTCACGCTGGTGCCTTGCATCGTTATCCCCGTCTCGCTGATTGGAGCTTTTTTTGTGATGTATCTGGCAGGCTTCTCCATCAACGTGCTTTCCATGCTTGCCGTGGTGCTTGCCGTGGGATTGGTGGTGGATGATGCCATCGTAATGACGGAAAACATCTATGTACGTATTGAGAAAGGGATGCCTCCGAAAGAAGCCGGTATCGAAGGAGCCAAGGAAATCTTCTTTGCAGTTATTTCTACGACTATCACGCTGGTAGCGGTATTCTTCCCCATTGTATTTATGGACGGTATGACGGGACGCCTGTTCCGTGAATTCAGTATCGTGGTTTCGGGTTCGGTAATTATTTCTTCATTCGCCGCATTGACCTTTACTCCGATGCTGGCTACCAAACTGTTGATAAAGAGGGAAAAACAGAGTTGGTTCTACCGCAAGACCGAACCGTTCTTTGAAGGGATGAACCGCTTATATAGCCGGTCATTGGCGGCATTCCTGCGCAAACGCTGGATTGCAATGCCTTTCATATTGGTAACGATTGTAATCATCGGCTTCCTTTGGAACTACATCCCTGCCGAAATGGCACCACTGGAAGACCGTTCGCAAATCAGCATCAATACACGTGGCGCCGAAGGGGTGACGTACGAATTTATTCGTGATTATACGGAAGACATCAACCAACTGGTCGACTCCATCATTCCGGATGCCAAGGCTGTGACTGCCCGTGTTTCCAATGGTAGCGGAAGTGTACGTATCACGCTGGAAGACATGCAAGACCGTAATTATACACAGATGGAGGTTGCCGAAAAGCTATCAAAAGCCGTACGGAAGAAGACTGAAGCGCGTTCGTTTGTACAACAGTCCTCCTCTTTCGGCGGACGGCGCGGTGGAATGCCGGTGCAATACGTATTGCAGGCTACCAATATCGAGAAACTGCAAGAGGTGTTGCCCAAATTCATGGCGAAGGTTTATGAAAACCCTGTGTTCCAGATGGCGGACGTCGATTTGAAGTTCAGCAAACCGGAAGCGCGTATCAACATCAACCGGGACAAGGCAAGCATTATGGGTGTCAGCACCAAGAATATTGCGCAGACTTTACAGTATG
>ENA-ORNO01000321-ORNO01000321.1-human-gut-metagenome-genome-assembly--contig:-NODE-321-length-33510-cov-4.712031_pt1 | contig 33510 bp, 34 predicted proteins | sample MGYA00242117_ERZ509026 | MGnify/ENA primary metagenome ERZ509026 (study PRJEB26280, sample SAMEA2338710) | human gut metagenome | biome: human gut; feature: human-associated habitat; material: faeces... | reverse complement strand
GCGCTGTTTTTGTTAAGAAGCTTTCGTACTTCTAGGTGCGGCATTGCGGCAGACCAGAATGCAGACGAAAGGGCAAGAAAAAAGCCACCACGATCAGACAATCGTAGTGGCGAACAAGATTTGGTTATGGGTAGTATAGGTTAAGAGCAAGGTAAAATCGCTTAGGAAAAGCTGGATTTTCCTATAAGATTACAGCTAAGTTAAAATATAACACTACAAGATACACACCAAGTTCTATAATGCGGATCAGAGAAGAAGGTGCATACTAGGATATGACACTTGGAACAACTGATTCAAGTATGTCAGCTAACTCCAGTATCACATCAAGGGGTGGTTGGGTGGGATAAGAAAAGACCTACTCCTTAGCCAAGCCTGACAGGTACGCAGCTAAGAGTTTCTTATCACTAGCAGAAAGCCTATCGTACTTGCTGAGTATATCAGCTTGTTCATCAGAGAGCTTGACAACGTGGGAGACAGGCTGATCTAGGGTATCGTCTTTGAAGAAGTCCGACATAGATACGCCGAGACCATTACAGAGTTTCATTAGGGTACTCACAGTTGGCATTGTATTTCTTACAAAGATATTATTCAGACTTGAGTATGGTATGTCAGACTCTTTGGCAAGCTTATAAATGCTCCAGCCGTAGTCAGTGAGGTACTTACGAAGTTTTACGAGTATCCAGTTTTCATTGATCATTTGGGTATCTCTCCTGTCAGTTTCTTTAACTTTGCTTTATATTATTATTTTAAAGAAATAAGACAGATAATTGAAGATGTAAATATGAGTTGTATAGTTCAAATAATATTACTCGTATGAGGAATTAATTATTAAGAAAGTGTTGATTTTGAGTGAGAAATATGTTATACTGGAATAGAAGAAAAAATTTTTTAGAAAGGTGGAACTTTTTCTGCATCTCATTTGTCTATATACACAGAGGACAAGAGGTGGTCAGATGAATGAAGAAGTTCTCTGTATGATCTTTGGAAAACTTGCCGAAGGGTATCAGTTGACCGAAGATCAGCAAAAGGCATTGTTTAGGAAAATCATTGAAGATGGGAGTAGTTTAGAAAATGAAGGAAGACGTGGATTACACCGAAGCGGTGGAGAAAGCGAAGCAAGGTGATCAGCAGGCTAAAGAAGTGCTGTACATAGAAACTTGTCAGCATATGTTTTTCCTTGCTAAGAGCATCGTCAAAAGCGATGAGGAAGCAATGGACATTATTCACGACAGCTACATATGTGTATTTCAGAAGTTAGACAATATCAAGAACGCAGCTGGCTTTAAGTCTTATCTGAGAACAACAGTAGCAAACAGATGTAAGAATTATCTTAGAAAGAAAAAACCTTTATACCTGTCAGATATGACAGAGGACGGTACAGAACTCGAACTCGAAGACACGGACGGTGTTATTCCCGGAGAGCTAGTTGGAAATGAGGACGTTATCGAATGTGTACGCAGGGTAGTTGAAAGCCTGCCTGAGGAGCAGCGTATGTGCGTGATACTCAGGTATTACGATGAGATGAGTTTGCAGGAGATAGCAGACACGCTGGAGATCTCTTTGGGTACTGTGAAAAGCAGGCTCAGCAGAGCGAATAAAAAAATGCGTGACGAGATAGAACGCCTTGAGGAAGAGGAGAACAAGAAGTTCAGATGTATCATTCCGTTCTTCTGGCTCAGAGCTGGTCTTGAGGGTATGGAGAATGAAACTGACGTGCCTAAGGCACTTGAAGTTAAAGTATTTGGAAAATCTATTAGAAGAGGGGTATCAAAAATGGCGAGAAACATTATTGTTGCGGCAGCAGCTTTGGCGATAGCAGGAGGGGTATTTCTTACCGCTTGCGGAAATGACGAGGGTAAGAAAGGCACAACAAGCAGCCTTGCGGACACAAGTTCGATATCTTCCGCAGCTGAGGATAGCAGCTCTGAGGCTGAGGTGAAAGAGCCTAAGGTGTTTGAATGTGAGCTTGAGGCAGGCAGCGAAATGACCGCAGCTGAACTTGCTGCTAAACTGAGCGATGATAAGATAGACACAGCTGCATTTGCCAGCGGCGAAGAAAAGATCGCACTTGACAAGTTGGGCGTACAGAGCATTTCACTTAACATCAAGCTTGCCACAGGTGAGGAAGAACTCTGGAACATCACGGTAACGGTAGTAGACAGTGAGAAACCTGAATTTTTGGGTATCAAGGATAAGTATGAAATAACCGAGGGTGATAAGCTCCCTGATTTCAAGAAGGGGGTATCCGTGAAGGATAACTATGATGAGAGTGTAGAGTTCACAGCGGAACTTGACGGCGAGGCAAAGAAGTCTGATTACAAGGCAGGAAAATACACTATCACCTACAAGGCTAAGGACAGCAGTGGTAATGAAGTGACCGCCACTTCAAAGCTCATCATCAAGGAAAAGCCAGAGGAAGAGAAGAAGGACGATGAGAAGTCGGAGGAGACCTCTGACAACAATAACAATGGCAACTCAGATAACAACGGTGGAGGTAGCTCCAACAATAACGGTGGAGGCAACTCTAACAACGGTGGAAACGGCGGAAGCAACTCTAATAACAATGGAGACAACGGCAACGGAGGCTCTCAGAATAACGGCGGAGGCTCAAGCAACAACAATGGCGGAGGCTCTAGCAATAATGACGGTAACTCAGGTTCTGGCGGAGGCGGTAAGGTCTGGGACTGGGACGATGAAGATGGGCATCATAATGGTGTAATCGATGATGGTACGACTCCAGGTGGAAACACTGAAGGTACAGGCACTCAGCAGTACGGAGACCCGTTTGGTTGGGGGTATGATTATTGGTATGTTGTATATCCTAACGGTGAAATAACCACCCTTTAATCTACCCATGAGTTAGTCATATCTACTCCAGTTTAGATATATTGAAATTGAGAGCGATTTCTTTCAGAGAGTTCGCTCTCTTTTCTTTAAAGAGAGGATTTGAAAGTATGATAAGTTACGATAAGAAAATGAGACATCTGGCAGCATCATCAGCAGAAGTAGTAACCTTTGACATACAGCTTAGGGGTAGAATAAATGTAGTTAGAGGTGCAGCCGCAACAGGTAAGACATATATGTGCAATCTGGTAAGAAACGGAAATCCTCATCCAGATGTAGTCGTATTTGAAAAAGGTGTAGACTCAGCAAGGGATTTAACTTCCCTCTCAGATAAGTTAATTATAATAGATAGAGCTGATATGTTGAGTGGTGAAGTAGTTGAGCACATATCTCAAGACCTCGATAACACCTACTTAATAATGGCACGAGTACCGTTAGGTTTGGGTATCACACCTCTTCTTTGATACAAAATTAGCAGATAAACAGCATCAAATCAAGTCCTGTTGGCGAAAACTCTTGCACCATTGGATTTTAGCAATATGGGGTATCAAGGGAGTGCATTTATCGCCGCAGACCGATTTTAGGGTGGTTTTCAGCAGCTATTTTGCATTATTAGCCGCCCTGCAAAATCCGGGTAGATTTTCGGGTGAGATTTATTCGTAATTTTGGAGATTTGAATTGCATCTAAACTAAAAAATTCACTATCTATGGGTACTACTAAATAAAAAGAGCACGGCTTGACGGCATTTTTCCTGCGGTCTGGCTGTGCTTTTTTCCTTTTGCCGCCACAGCCGCACACGGCGGCGTACACGGCTTTTGCTCCGCTGCTTGGGTATGTTTACCCTACGGCATTGCTGCAGCTCGACACGGCGGCACTCAGCGGCTTACGGCGTGGGTGGGGGTATCTTGCGACCGTTTGGGACAGTAGATCGTCTGCAAGCAACAACGAAATCAGTTAATCTTTTATCGTTTTAAGCAAAACTTTTTGCAGCCAAGCCAAGTGGAAATTTGCAAGCTGTTTCGCCATTAGCCAAGACCTGTTTGCGATAAACGCTAAATGCCACTTTTGCAAATAAAAGAGCTGAGATTGATGAAAATACAGATCAAATTTCCGATCAAGAAATTTTAAAAATATTTTGATATTAATTTTGAAGATGCTAAGCTGCGATTATATTAGTAGCTCCAGAGTGAACGGATGCGTTGAATTTAAAATCAATAACCTGAAATTCACGGCTGTCCGCTCTGGATTCTCTGGGGCAAAATTTTATAGGGAGGCGATTAATATGCCTGTGAAACAAAGGTCGATTTTTGCAGAGTGCTTAACCCTGCTCAAAGACATTAATTACGACAAAAAGTTAGCCTTGCAGACAAGGCAATCAGGGTACTTTACCCAAGAGCGAGTCATTGCCGCAAATAAGCTTTGGCAGTATATAAGCAGCTGCAAGTGGTGTCAGAGCAAGAGAGCGAGAGATCTCGTTAATGTGGCGAGAATGTCTGACTCTCAGGCGGCAACGGTGCTGAGTATTTCACCTAGCACCGTAAGAAGTCTGCGTAGCTATGCCAGCAGAAAGATCTATTCAATTATTGGCAAGGACTGCATTGCTGTTATCCGCAACGGAAATTCCAATGATCTTTTCAAGCTGTGCTGCAAACTCCATTACCATCTTTACGGGTACGAGACAGCCAGCAACTGGATACCTGAAAAGGTTATGGAGATGTTTCTGAAGAACGGGAGAACATCTACTCAGGTGTACAACCTGAGTCAATGCCTGCGTGAACTTGAGTTTCTCGCAAGGTACGATCTTGTGCGAATGTCGCTAAAGTGTTCAAGGGTCAATCCCGACAAGCTCACGTTTCTGCTAGAGATCCTGTCGGGTACTTCCACCAAGGGCAGCGGCTACACAAAGGAAGATGTGGTAAATCTCATTTTCCGACTTCAGAACAAAAACATTGGCAAGAAGTAAGTTTGAAAAACTATACATTTACGAACCACAAAGAAAACGTCCGCAAAGTCTGTGTTTTTGACTTTGCGGACGTTCGTATATAAAGTGAACTTTTACGAACAGGAGGACAATTTTTATGGTGTTTGGGTATGCGAGGGTATCAACTAAGCAGCAGAACGAAGACAGGCAGCTTGCCGCCTTGAAAGAGTACGGCGTTGCCGATAGCTGCATTTACATTGATAAGGAGTCGGGGAAAAATCTCCAGCGTGAACAGTATCAGATTTTGAGAAATGCCATTCTCCGTGAGGGCGATACGCTGGTAATCAAGGAGCTGGATCGCCTGTCGAGAAATAAGTCTGACATAAAAGCCGAGCTTGAGTACTATCGACAAATGAAAATTAAGGTAGTAATTCTTGACATTCCCACTACTAAAACAACATACGAAAATGAGAATAAATGGGTAGGCGATATGATAACCGCCGTGCTGATTGAAGTGCTTTCCAGTATGGCAGAGCAGGAGCGGCTAAAAATCAGAAAGCGGCAAGCAGAGGGTATCGCCATTGCCAAAAAGCAAGGCAAAAAATTTGGCAGACCTAAGGTAAACAAACCTTCCAACTGGAATAGTGTGATAATTGCTCTTGATCGGGGTGAGATAACGGCTGTTGAGGCGATGAAAAAGCTGAGATTAAAGAAGACATCGTTCTATAAGCTTAAGAACGCCGATAAAAACGCTGAGATGAAATAATAAATCGAGATGAAAAGTGTACAACGTGATGAAACCTGAGATGAAATATTTCTGGTGTACGAAATCGGCAGAAGTATGCATATCGGACGAGCTTTTCGTATAAATATGTTTATAGGAGAGGTAATCTAAATGAGAATTGTTGTACACGAACCAGAAACCGAGGCGGGAGTTCTTGAGCTGCAAAAGCGTGTCACAGACCTACACGGACACATCATCAAGAATTACATAACGAGAAATGTTCCCGAAGCCAAGAAACGTGAAGATGTTTTGCAGGCAGTAATTTCGGCATTACAGACCAATGTCACCTCAGTCTAAATAGCTTTTTATTTTGAGGTAGTTTTCTTGGGTCATATTGGCTTTATTGTACTCCCATTGTTTAAGGGTCGAGTGACCCACGTTCAATAATTCAGCCATCTTAAGCTGCGTAAGCGATAATCGTTTACGCAGCTTTTTTATTTGTTTGCCTTGATCGTTATATAAGAATTTGTTATAATCGTCCAGCAAGTCGCAAACGTCCACCTTATATAATTTTGCAAGTAAGATGATCTTATCGATAGGATATACACTTAATACGTTCTCCTCATATCTTATATAGGTTGTTCTGTCAACATTAATGTAATCGGCAATTTCGCTTTGCAGATAGCCGTTTTTACAGCGGTAAAATTTAAGCTTGTCCGAAACCGTTTCTGGGCTTTCAGAACTCTGCATCTTATGCACATAGTCAACATTCTTGTGCTTAGGAAAAGGGTTATGAATAGAGATGGTGTGAATGTATACAGGAGTGAACAGGGGTATTTTGTCATTTGAATAAAAGACGAAGAAGTTGTTGCTGAATGCCTTATAAATTCGCCAATGCCGCCCAGATGGACTATCCTTTGCAACATCGTGATAAAAATACGACTTTATGTTAGTGTTGCGTTCTCCACGCACCTGCTCCCATAGGTGGCGAAGCGACAGCCTTTCTTGTGGTCAAATGTTGACACAGCTTTTATTAGACCGATAGTGCCGATAGAGATAAGATCCTCCTGATCTGTGGAATTTGAATAATACTTTTTTATAATGTGTGCCACAAGACGGAGATTGTGTTCGATAAGCTTATCCTTTGCCGCCTTGTCACCCTGCGCCATTCTCTCAAAACACTCACGCTCCTCCTTCGCTGAAAGCGGTTTTGGAAACACGCTGCGGCTGTCAAAATGCAGTGCGAAAAATAGAAAATTCCCCGTAAGCAGTTCAAACAGTGCTGAAAACATATTTGTCCCTCCTTATATAAAGTATCGCTCATACGCTTTTTAATCATATGATTTTTAGGGATTGTACTATTCTGATTTTGACATAAGGTCGCAAAATGTTTCTGATTTGTTAAATTTGCTGAAATATTGATCGTCTTGTTTGCTAAAATCACGAATATTGTTAACGTTTTGTAAACAGACGGCATTTTACTTTTATCATTAATCAAAGGGTGATATAATTATATCAGATAGGTATGTTTTTTGGGGGTGAGCGCTCATGACAAGCATAAAAGGACGATCGGTATTCGGAAGCATTGCAAGAGGAAAGCTGACCTTTTATCATCGTGACGAATTTATCATCAACAAGATAAAAGTGTCCGACCCTGAACTTGAATACAAAAAATATGTTAAGGCTAAAAACGCTGCCCTTGTAGAACTTGGGGAGCTTTATGACCGTGCAAGGTTAAGCGTTGGGGAAGGCGACGCTCAAATATTTGTGATACACCAAATGCTTATCACTGACGAGCAATACGACAGCAGTATTCGCACAAAGATACTTGACGAGCATTTCAATGCCGATTATGCGGTCGCAAGCACTTCAAGAAGCTTTGCGGAGATGCTGGCACAAATGGACAGCGAATATATGCAAAGCAGAGCGGCTGACGTCAAGGACGTTTCAAACAGACTTTTAAGACACATTTTAAACTGTGCCGACAAGCTTCCCATACTTAAAGAGAATGCCATTATCTGCACCGGTGACCTTATGCCCTCAGAAACCCTGCTCATGGACAAGACGAAGATAAAGGGCTTCTGCACAAGGTCCGGTTCTGTGAACTCTCATACTGCGATACTTGCGAAAAATCTTGGCATACCTGCCATTGTGAACGTTGGAGCGGAGCTTTCTGACGAATACGAGGGCAAGGAAGCCGTCCTTGACGGCTACAGCGGAACGCTTTACATAGAGCCTGATGAGCATACTCTCAGACAGCTTGAATACAAGGAAGCCGTTGAGGGCAGGAAAAAGGAACTTCTCACAAGGCTCAAAGGAAGAAAAAACATCACTCGTGACGGACATGAGATAAAGATATATGCGAATATACTCAACTCTGAGGAGCTTGAATCGGCGGTAAAAAACGACGCAGGTGGGATAGGTCTTTTCAGAACGGAGTTTATGTGCTTTGACAGACCTGCTTTTCCTGACGAGGATTTTCAGTTTTACACCTACCGCAAGGCATTGGAGGCAATGGATGGTAAAGAGGTCATAATAGGCACTTATGATATAGGTGCAGACAAGATACCTGATTGTGCAGACATGAGTGCTGAGAGAAATCCCTCTATGGGCTGTAGAGGCATACGATTTTGTCTTGAAAGAGAAAGCATATTCAAAACACAGCTAAGGGCGTTATACAGAGCGTCTGTTTATGGACAGCTTTCAATACTTCTGCCTATGGTCATAGACGTGAGCGAGATACTGAGGGTTAAAGAACTTATCGTGCAGGTCAAGGCAGAGCTTATAAAAGAGGGCAGGAAATTTGCCGACAATGTTAAGCTCGGGGCAATGATAGAGACCCCTGCGGCGGTGATGACAAGCGATATCATAGCCAAAGAGGTGGACTTTTTCAACATTGGCACCAACGACCTTGAACAGTTCACCTTTGCACTTGACAGGCAGAACCCATGTTATGACAGGGTATCACCGAAAAATCACAGGGCACTGCTTAGAATGATAAAAATGGTGTGCGACAACGCCCATGCAAACGGCATAAAAGCAGGCATCTGCGGTGAGATAGCAGGCGACCCAACGCTCACAGAGATATTTCTGGAGCTTGATGTGGATATGCTGTCGGTAGTTCCGTCAAGGGTACTGCCGCTGAGAAAGGCGGTAAGGAGCATAAGTCTTAAAGACCCGAAAAAGGCAGAGAATGACCTGAAGCTGTTTTTATAAAAAGGATAATTTTCCTCATTTCATATAGGCGGTGGAATACGTTATCGTGCGTGTTCCACCGCCTTTTTGCTTTGCTTGCAAATACGCTAATAAGGAGAGCGAACTGTTCACCACTACAGATATTTAAACAAAGAATGTATTTTATCTTATGGTCTGTATGGTTGTCTTATGAAAATCTTAAGCGTTTCTTAAAGCGGTTGACAGTTGGAACGGGCTATGATAAACTTATATACGCCACTAAAAAATACGTCTGAAAAAGATAAAACACAAGGAGGAGAAACTTTGAAACTAAGAAACATAAACAGAGGTCTGGTTCTTGGCGGTGTGCTTGCGCTGGGCGTTGTATGCTACACAGCGTATGATAACAACCAGTTCAAGACTTCCAAGCCTGAGATAGAACAGACCATGAGGGATTATATCGCAGACTTGACAAGTGCAAACGTTGGAAGCAGTGATAAGTTAAAAAGTCAACTTACAGATTTTGTGGATAAGCATTATGCTGACTACACCACTTCTGACAATGAGTACGCTTCGTCAAAGTCAGGACTTCTGGACGAAATAAACCAAGCTGAAGTTGCAACGCAAGGAGGAGATATCACCTCGGCTGAGTATGACATAAAAGAGATGTCAATAAACAAGAGTGGAGCTGACGGAGCAAAGGTCACTATGATATACAATGTGTGCTATGACGTATCAAAGGGCGACCCAACTTTTCTCACAACCAACGGCATAAACACCATGACAAGCGGTAACTACACAAATTCCGACAACTATGAACCCAGCACATCTTCATACAAGGCGATTTTCAGTTATGAAAATGCTGAATTTTATCTTTTGCGTACATCTGACGGCTGGAAGATAGCAACGTCCAGCGACTATGGATATGGCGAGGATTACAGCTTTGATGATAACAACAGTGACAGCGTGGCTGATGAAAGCAAGGCTGAGTCTGAGATAGTTCCGGACAGCAGTGCAGAAAATACCGACAGCGAGGGGGCAGACAGCGTTGAGTGATACTATTCTAAAGATAAAGGGGCTTAACAAGACCCTTGGCAAAAAGCAGATACTTCACAGCATAGATATGGAGTGTTACAGTGGCGAGGTCTACGGCTTTCTCGGTCCTAACGGTGCAGGAAAGACCACAACTATAAAGATAGCAGTGGGACTTTTACAGCTTGACGAGGGGGAGATATCCATTAACGGAAAGGATATCAGAAAAGACTTTGAGGGCGCAATGGCAAACGTTGGAGGCATTGTTGAAAACCCTGAAATGTACAAGTATCTTTCGGGCATGGAAAATCTCCGTCAGTATGCAAGAATGAGAGAGGGAGTAACTGAGGAGCGTATCAAAGAGGTGGTGGAGCTTGTAAGGCTTTCAAACCGCATTAATGACAAGGTGTCGAAATACTCTCTGGGTATGCGTCAGCGTCTTGGCGTTGCGCAGGCTATCCTTCACAGACCAAAGCTTCTTATCCTTGACGAGCCTACAAACGGTCTTGACCCGCAGGGCATAAAGGAGCTTCGTGATATACTCAAAGAGCTTGCTCACAAGGAAGGCACTTGCGTTGTGGTATCGTCACATCTCATGAGCGAAATGGAAATGATGTGCGACAGAGTGGGCATTATCGCAAACGGAAAAATGATAGGCTCATACACAATGGAGGAGCTTATCTCACAGTCTGACAGCTCAATTGCTGAATATGTACTTGAAGTTGACGACCCGCAAAAGGCTATGAGTCTTATAATGCTCGCAGACGAGGGCAAGCGTATCGACAAGGAAACAGGTGCAGTTGTCCTTTCTATCCCTGCGGAGATAGAGAAGAAAAAGATAGCGTCGGTGAACAAGACGCTTATCGAGGGCGGAGTTTCACTTTACACTGTTCACCGCAGAGAGAACAAGAAGCTTGAGGACGTATTCATCGAGCTTACAGGAGGAAAGGAAGGGGGCGTACAGATTGGCTAGATTTTTCAGACTTGTGAAAAACGAGTACATAAAGGTTTTCAAAAAGCTATCAACAAAAATAATGATCGTGCTTATAATAATATGTGCGCTTGGACTTTCAGGCATTGCACTTTTTGCAAAGCACAATATGGAGAGCAATAACTATTCAAGCTATGACGCAACTGGTGATTATCAGGAAACCATAGATTGGCTCAAAAACACAAACGGCGACCCTAACGAGATCGCAATGTGGCAGTATCTTATGGACAACGATATCGACAGCGATGATTGGAGATATGACGTACTGTCAGTCATGTTTGCAGACGGCACTGGTGATATGTCAGGGATAAAGAAATATCTTGACGACAACGATTGGCGTGGCTTCTGTCAATACAGGCTGGATAATGACATACTCACAGAGGGCGAAAAGTGGGAATATCAATACAGACTTGACAAGGATATTTCCTTTGACAAGTCAAACGAGAAGAAAAACGATCTTATCATGACAGTTGCAAACGCAAAAAACACCATTGCGACCATGGGCGACGCAAAGTCTGACGGACAGAACAGCAGAGCAAAGCTGGAGGATAATATAAAACTTGCACTCTATCAGCTTGACAATGATAAGCTCGACAACACAGCAAACCAAATGACGCTGTTTGAAACAGACGAGCCTGAGCAGATAACATTCTGGACAGTGTTTCTCACAAGCACTTCCCTTGTAACGGTAGTCGCACTGCTTGCTATCGTTATCGCAGGCGGCATTGTATCCTCTGAATTTTCACAGGGAACTGTCAAGTTCCTGCTTATAAACCCTGTGAAACGCTGGAAGATACTGATGTCAAAATACTTCACTGTCATCACAGTGGGTTACATAATGCTTTGCATACTTTTCGTGGTGATGATACCTATTACAGGGCTTATGCTCGGCTTTGACGGCTTCTCAACGCCTTATATCTATGTAAGCGGCGGCGAGGTAAAGGAAATGCCTACACTGCTTTATGCGGCAGAGCAATATCTGATGAAGAGCGTTGAAATGGTGGTAATGTCAACACTGGCGTTTGCTATCTCGTCACTTGTAAGAAGCACAGCCCTTGCTATCGGCGTCAGCGTATTCACAATGTGCATAGGCTCAACGGTCACACAGCTTTTGGGTCAGCTTGGACAGGATTGGGCAAGATTCCTTGTGTTCGCAAACACAGACCTTGCTTCTATCTCAAAGGGCTACTCAATATTTGCTCAGCACAGCCTGACCTTTGCCGTAGGCGTTCTTATAGCACACATGGTGGTGTTCCTACTCACCGCATGGGACGGCTTTACAAAGCGTTCTGTATAAAACAGAATAAAAACATCAAACGGGCGGAGAAATTTCGCTCGTTTTTTGTTGCTGAAAAGGGTAAACAAATGAACAGATTATCATATAAACATAAGATTGACAAGGGTGAATAAATATTGTATAATAGTCGAGTTGATACAGAGATCATTTTAAGACCATAGATAATTTACAGGAGATAGATATATGTTTGAAACTTTAGTTGACGTTTTTCTTGACGCATTAATAGACAGCCTTAAGATCCTGCCTTTTCTGTTCGGTGTTTATCTGCTTATAGAGTATATAGAGCATCGTTCTGCCGACAAGCTTGGAAAGGCTCTTAGAAAAATGGGACCTTTTGGTGCGATAGGAGGAAGCATACTTGGAGCAGTGCCGCAGTGCGGATTTTCCGTTGTGGCTTCCAACCTTTACTCAGGCAGGCTCATCACAATGGGAACTCTCATTTCGGTATACCTTGCCACAAGCGACGAGGCAATACCAATGATGATAGCAAACCCTGCATTTGCCGGCAAGCTTTGGCAGCTTATTCTTATAAAAGTAGCTGTGGCTATAATAGCAGGTGTGCTTGTTGACCTTATCTTAAAGCTTATGGGCAAAAAGCAGGACGAAGAGCCTTTCAAGGAGATATGCGAGGACTGCGACTGCGAACACCACAGTATTTTGCACTCGGCACTTCACCACACTGTAAGCATAATACTTTTTATATTTGCGGTAAACCTTATTCTCGGTGCGGTAATGGAGTTTGCAGGAGAGGACACAGTAAAGACCCTGCTTATGTCTGACAGCATAGTTCAGCCGTTCATAGCAGGAATAATAGGCTTTATCCCGAACTGTGCGGCTTCTGTTGTTCTCACTCAGCTTTATATCGAGGGCGTTGTGAGCTTCGGCTCGCTTATCGCAGGACTTTGCACAGGAGCAGGAGTGGGACTTCTGGTGCTTTTCAAGACCAACAAGCACAACATGAAAGAGAATTTCGCCATAATGGGAATACTTTATGTTTTCGGTGTGGCAGCAGGCTTTGTGGCAAGTCTGTTCTAAAATATGATAGACAGATAAAAGGAGCAATTCGCAATGAACTGCTCCTTTTTGTTTGCAAAAATTCTTCGTATGTATAATGGGCTGTGATAGGCGGGCGACCCAAGGTTGCCCCTACACTACATCATATCCTCAATAAGATAAGGCAGGCTTATGCGGAAGCAAACGCCGCCTTTTTTCATATCGTTTTCTACCTCTATGCTACCCTCGGAAAGCTCGATTATCCTTTTTACAAGTGCAAGTCCAAGACCGTTGCCCTCTGTTGCACGGGAGCGGTCGCCCTGATAGAACTTATCAAATATCTTCGCCTTTACGTCAGGGGCTATAGACGGACCGTTGTCCCATATCTCCGCCGAGATATTCTTCTCGTTGCGGAAAAGCTTCACGCTTATCTTTCCGCCCTCCGGGGTGAACTTGATAGCGTTGTTGATGATATTCTGCCATATCTGCGCCATAAGCTCCTCACTGCCCACATACATGATATCCTCAAGGTCGATATCAAGGTCGATTTTTTTCTTCGACCACTCAGGTTCAAGCACAAGAAGTATTTTTCTTATCTGCTCGTCAAGAGAAAATCTTGTCTTTTTGCCCACTGTTTTCTGATTTTCAAGCTTTGTGAGCCTCAAAATATTTGACGAAAGCTTTGAAAGCCGTGATGTTTCATCGATTATTATCTGTGTGTATTCCTCACGCTCCTGCTCGGTTATATCGTCAGATTGCAGAAGCTTTGCAAAGCCCTGTATAGAAGCCAGAGGCGTTTTGAACTCGTGGGAAACGTTTGAGATAAAGTCACCTCTCAGCGTTTCCGTACCTGCAAGCTCCTCAGCCATTTTGTTAAAGTTCTGCGCAAGTATGCTGTATTCAGGATCAGACGGCTCTCTTACTCTTACCTTAAAATTGCCCTTTGCTATCTCAGCCGCCGCCGCACTAAGATCTCGTATAGGCTGTATAATGCTTCGGCTCATGAACGCTGTTATAATAGTACCGATAACGATACAGACCATAAAAGCTATGATGACAACAAGGTTTACTACCCAGTAAACGCTGTCGCTTGAAAAGCTGTCTATGATAACGAACTTATCATAGACCTGAGAGATTATAGTTGCGTTAGGCACAACACCCTCTGAGGACACATAATATCCCTTATGCACGATATCTGCAAAATGGTCGTGTACTCTTGAATCGTTTTTATCCACCACTGACAGACTATAGGCTGAATTGTTCACAATGGAAACTATCTCGTCCACAGTGAATCCGCCCTTTTCTTCAAGCTGATCCATTGCCATGGAAAGCTCCACCAACTGCTGTTCGGCATTGCTTTTCATTACAGGGCAGCACACCATTACAAGCACTGACACCGATATGGAAGCCGACACCAGCATCACAAAGAAAAACATAAGAGTCAGCTTGAACTGCAAACTTGTTTTATTTTTGGTCTTTTTCTTATCCAAACCCCTCACCCCTCAAGCTTATCCGTCACTGCTTTTTCACAGCCTTATAGCCAAGTCCACGAACCGTGACAATATCAAAAGATTCACAGCTTCCGTAACGCTCTCTCAGCCTTTTAACGTGAACGTCAACAGTACGCTCGTCAACGTCCTTATCCATGCCCCAAAGCTCGTCAAGGAGCTGGCGGCGTGTGAATATCTTGTCAGGGTAGCTGAGCAGTTTAAAAAGCAGCTTGAACTCCATTTGCGGTATAGTTTCCGCCGCTCCGCCGTCAACCGCCACGCTCATAGCGTCATAATCAAGCACGCAGTTTCCCACAGTAAGAGAATGTTCCGACGCCATTTTTGAACGCCTTAAAAGCGCACCCACACGGAGTATCATCTCATTTATATCAATAGGCTTTACCATATAATCGTCTGTGCCGGCAGAAAAGCCCTCCTGCTTGTCCTCGAAGGTCTCCTTTGCGGTGACCATAAGTATAGGCAGATTGAAATCAGCCTTTCTGAGCTGTCTTGTAAGCTCATAGCCGTCCATATTCGGCATCATTATATCTGAAATTATAAGGTCTATATTCGTTTTTTCAAGAACGTCCAAAGCCTCCAGACCGTCATTTGCAAGAAAAGTCACATAGCCATGCTGTTTAAGTGCGGCAGACATGAGTTTTCTAAGGCTTGCGTCGTCCTCCACCACAAGTATCTGAAACATAAAATATCCTCCCTCGTAAAAAAAATTCCCCAATAATGACATTATAGCTTATAATTGTGAACTGGTGATTAACATTTATTTTTTTCAAAAAACTCTCCGAAATCCCCTGAAAATTCATATTCGGTTCACACAGAACTGGTATTATATAATCACAGCAGAAGATACAAAAAAAAGCTTTGGTAATTGGTAAAACTTAAAGTCAGGTTTTTGTCTTCTTTCCCTCTGCGATTCCCCAAGTCGCTGATACATTTCCTCGTCTTTAGGTTTTACCAAATACCAAAGAATCCCTTTCATAATTCTATAAAAAATTAATGCTCATTTCAGCCGATGGAAGTGGGTATTAATTTTTTTTTGCTCTTTTAGATACGACAAAAAACCGCAGAAGCCATATAAAATGACCTCTGCGGATATTTTTTTGCCTTTATTAGCCGTTAGCTGCAAAGCTTTTCACGAAGCTCAGCCGCCTTTCCAAGAAGCGCACAGATGTAGCTGTCCACATCAGGCTTTGCAAATCCACCAAGCGCTGAGCCTTTAAGCTTTCGCTGACCTGTTTCTCCGGGGATAACAAAGTTATCACCGTTCTTTTTCTTTTCGATAGCCGACTCCAGCATATAGATCTCGCTGGTTATGGTGTCGATATATTTTAATGTATCAAGCTTATCATAGCCGCCAAAAAAACACGTTTTCAGACTATCCATTATTCTTCCCCCTGCCTTACTGCTGTTTTGTACAGCAATTGTTATCAAAGCCTACAATCTTTATTTGATTTAATTATATCACAAATACTTAGCTTTGTCAATAGGTTTGAAAATGAATGTTCACATTTAAGTAATTTTATATGAATTTTCGTGACGTTTTCTGTTGAATCATTATAGATATAAAAAAACGCAGCCCTTGCAGACTGCGTTTTTACGTTATATAAGTCTTTTGATTATAGTGATGTTGTTGTATCTTGAAAAATACTCAACATTTGAAATAACGATACCAGTGGCAGTGTTCTGGGCGTGTACCATTTTGCCGTCGCCGATATAGATAGCAACGTGGTAAATGCTCGAGATCGACGCTCCGCCAAAGAAGATAACGTCGCCCTTCTTCATGTTGTTATATGAAACTGTAGTGCCGTATAAAGCCTGCGAAGCCGCATAGTGCGGAAGATTTATGCCCACCTGTGCGAACGAGAGCATCACAAGACCCGAACAATCCGTTGCACCAAACTGTGAACCGCCCCATACATACGCTCCGCCCACCATGCTTTTGGCATATGAAACAACAGTGTCTATTTTAGAACTGCTTGAATAATCAGGCTTAGGTGCAGGCGCTGCTGTTGTTGTGGTAGTGGTCTTTTTGCTTGTTTCAGGCTTTGGCTTAGCTGTTTCCTGCGGAGTTGTGGTAGTCTGAGCCGTAGTTTCGTCAGGCTTTTCCGTCTGAGCCGGCTTCTTCGTGGTAGTGGTCTTTTCACCGCTGTTGCCACTCTTTTTGGTGGTGGTAGTCTTTTTCTTGGTGGTGGTCGTAGTCGTGGTGGTATTCGCCTTTGAGGACACCTCCGAATACTTATTGTCCACCTGCTGTGACTTATTTTCAAGGTCGCTCTTATCGTTCTTTATCTGCTCGATAAGCTTGCCCGACTCCTGCTCCATTTTCAGAAGCTCCGCCTGCTCGCCCGCCAAAGTTTTCTGCTCCTTGGCATATTCCTCAGCCTTTGCTTTGAGCTGTTTTATCTGCTCATCAAGCTCCGCCTTGGTCTTTTCAAGCTTTTTATACTGATCCAAAAGCTCGTTAAGTTCGTCATTATCGTGCTTTGCAACTCTCGTCACAAGCTCTATCCTCATAAGAATGTCATAAAAATCAGATGAATTTATCAGCACGTTCGTGTACGAATCTGCTCCTCCTGCAACATACATTGCACGAATACGCTCCATAAAATCGTCCTTGCCCTCGTTTATTGCAGTTTCCTGCAAGTCAAGGCTGTGCTGAGTGTCAAGCTGTTTGCCGTCAAGCTCTGCCATTTGATCTTCAAGCTCAGAGGAATATTTCTCTGAATTTGCTATCTTTTTCTGTATGGATTTATATTTTTTCTTTATAGCCTCAAGGTTGTCCTGCTCGTCGGCAAGCTTTTTGTCAGCGTCAGCTATCTGCTTATCAAGCTCCTGCTGTTGCTTTTTTAGCTCTTCAAGCTGACTGCTGTATGTATCGTTATCCGCCAAAGCGATATCACTTACGCTTCCGTCAGAAAAACCAAAGGCGGCAAAAGCTATGCACAGAGCCATACAGCCTGCGGCTATTCTTTTCATGGGGTAAAAATTTTTCATAATATCAGTTCTCCAAAATATGAGCGTATTATATATTTCTCACGCTGTAACGTTTATGTAGTCCTTTTCATTATAACGCAAAACCCCGTTCTTGTCAAGAAACCAACCGCTAAAAGCCGTATTTTCGGCATTTTAAGACAATTCGCCACACATATTTTGTGCGTTATTGCACCTATTCTCCTCCGAACATCTCACCCAAGGTCTTTCCTATAAGCTCGCCTGTATACTGAGCCTGAGTGATAGAATTGCCGTGGCTTCCCACCTCTATAAGAAGCGAGCCGGTGGTCAAGTCCTGATTATAGTGGCGATAGTCAAACAGAATAGGACGTGTAAGTCCCTGCCAATCGCTCTCCAAAGCCGACTGCAAGGCACAGGCAAAGTGAAAATTCTTCATATAGTCAGGCATACCCATAGTGCCGTCATCACACCCTGATATTATCATAAGCTGAGCCGCTTCCCTGCCCTCTATCTCCGCCACAGGTGCGAGCCTTGTGCCGTCCTCACGCTCTATGCCGTCACGGTGAACGTCAAGGCATACCTTTATAGAGGGGTACTCCTCCAATATCTGCTTTACCGCCATTCGGCTTGAATCGTAAGAGCCGTCATAGCTGGGATAATCATGCACAAGTGTATCGTGGATATACGCAACACCTGCTTTGTCAAGCTGTTCGCATATCTTGTCCCCTATCGACAGCATATTCATTTCAGGGTCGGTGGTCTTGCAGGAAAAGGAGCTGTCATAATGGTCTTTGTCTGTCGGCTCAAAGCTTTCCGTGGCGTGGGTATGATAAATAAGTATCTGCGGTTCAGAGGAATTTCCGTCTATTTGAAAATCATATGGCTTTGAGCTTTCCTCATAAAGCTCATCATTTGAAAGCTCAGTGCAGTTTCTCACCTGACCGCCGCCGTCAAGGTCAAAATACTGCTCGCCGTCATATCTGCCGTAGGTGTATTTTTCTATAACACCGTCATTTCCATCCATGCTTGCAGGGTATGGTATCTTGTCCGTCACGTCCTGAGCAGGCAAAGGACTTGGCACTTCTGCGCTTACAGAGGGCGTTTGCTTCTCCTGTGGCGCCATATCCATATCCCATATACTGTGCTTTGACACCACTGCCGCTTCAAGCTTGTTTGATACCACAGGCTTTGATGCCGTGTCCGTTTCGCTTTCCATAGCGAAACAAGGCTTGTATTCTCCCATAGCCACCCCTGCCGCCACAGCCGCCACCCTGCCAAACCTGCTTGCAGATCTTGCATAGAGCCATATCCCCGTGGGCATAACGAACGCCACAATTATAACTGCAACACAACGCAGGCAGACTTTCTTTATATCCAATGCTGTCACTCCCATATACATCTTAGTATTATAATGTATATGCAGGACGAGCCGTCATATTACCTGCCCAGCTTCACCTTAACAGGCTTGCCCACTGTCATAAAGTCATGAGTCACGTTGCAGTCATAGCATAGTATCTTCACGCCCTTTCGTGAAGCTTTCTCCAAAGCCTCTCCGAACTCAGGGTGAGTGTCATAATTTGGAGTGAAATATTTCACATCGCTCATCTGAACGAGTATCATTATATAAGACTCATACCCATCATCAAGGCAGTGAGAAAGCTCCTCTATATGCTTCACCCCACGGAGGGTAGGAGCGTCAGGAAAAAGCACAACGCCGTCTTTCTCCAGCGTACAGCCCTTGACTTCCATGAAGATCTTCCTATCCTGCGACTCTAAGTAAAAATCAAAGCGTGAATTGCCGTATTTCTTTTCGGGATAGACCGAGAAACCCTCGCCAAAAGGCATTTTTTCTCTCAGCCACTCCCCTACCGCCTTATTCGGTGCTTGGCTGTCCATGTTTATGAGCCTGTCACCTTTTTCCACTGCAACAAGGTCAAAAGCGGTCTTTCTCGATTCGCTGTCTGAATGTTCAAGCCAAACAGTACACCCCTCCACCAAAAGCTCTTTGCATCTGCCCGTATTTTTCACATGGCAGACCTCGGCTTTACCGTCTATCTCAACGTTGGCGATAAACCTGTTCGGTCTTGATAGAAATTTGCCTTTATGTATATTATCGTATCTCATAATTCGCTCCTTTTATTCTTACTATTCACATTATACCACAAATATGTTTGATTATAAATACCTAAATCATGCTTTCTTAGCTTTGCTGATTTGTAGTTCGATACGAAAAGGGAAAAATATTTCACAAAATCTATTGACGTTATTTGTGAAATATGTTATAGTTTTGAGTATAGGTTATATAACAATAATAATTTATTAAAATTTTAGAAAGAGGTATTTATAATGAAAAAAATAACTGCACTTCTCGTTTCACTTATAATGTCATGCGCAGTAATGGCAGGCTGTTCTGACAGCAGTTCTTCAAGCTCATCAAAAGCAGACAGCACATCAAAGGCAGAAACAAGCGCAGCCGCTGACGAGTCAACTGCTTCAGAAGCAGGCACAGCCACAGATCTCGAGGATACTCTCACAGCGCAGTATACAAAGAAGATACAGGGCGAGAGCCTTGCTATCGACATGACAGTGGCAAGCGAATATGACAATTCATCAGCTGTTGTTGAGATATCAGGCGGCAATATGCACATGAAAATGAACTTTATGGGCGTGGATATGGATATCTATAATATCGACGGAGTTATGTACACACTTGACAGCGAGTCAAAAACGTATTACACTGTTGATATGGAAGAATCTATCGACGACTTCAAGAGCGAGATAGGCTACGGCATTAACGACAGCTACAAGTTCATAAGCTCTGAAACAACTGACGACGGTCTTATCTGCGAAACTTTTGAAAGCACAGAAGATCCTGATATCGAGCTTGAATCAGGCGTAACTCTCGACACAAGCGATTCTGACGATTATTCTTTCACAACAACATTCAAGTATTACTTCAATGCTGACACAAAGGATATTGTTAAGATAGAAACTATCTCTGACGGCTCAACGACTACTGTTACAGTAAACTCATTCACAACTGAAAACGTTGAGGTCAAGCTCCCTGACGATTTTGACAGTTGGACAGAGCAGTCTTTCGATAAGGACACTGAAGATATACCTTATGACGCTGAACTCGATGTTGAGTCAGGCGCTGAGTCAGCCGAGTGATTCTTGTCATTTTTCGGAGGCAAAATATTATGAACAAGAAAATGGTAACTATTATTGCAGCTTTGGCAATGTGTACAGCAATGGCAGGCTGCACTGGGAACGATACTGCAAGCTCTTCAAAGGCTGAAACAACTACTACAACAACGGCTGCCGCAGAGTCTACCGCTCCTGCTGAAAGCACTGCTGACAGCACTTCCGCAAACGTAGGCACAACGGATTATGACGTTGACGGTGATTTCAGAGCTTTCGAGCAGATGAAAGACAAGTATGAGGGCAACTATCTTGCGAACCTTACAGGTCAGATGTCAAACAACGGCACAAAGTATACTATCTGCATAAAGGACGGCAAGGCTTATCAGGCACTCACAGTTCAGGGCATGAAGTCATACACAGTTTGCCCTGGCGACGGAAAGCTTTACAACGTTTCAGAAGGCACGACCACCTACAGTATCGAGGACGACGACGGAAATCAGTGGAAGTCAGCCGACATACTTTTCGGTGCGACACTCGATTTTGACCACGCATATATTGACACAACAACAAACGTTGTTCACGAGTATTATAACCTCGACAGCAGTGTTTCAGGCGGTGAGGGTCAGATAGTTTACGGCTTTGACGGCGCTACATATGACCTTAAGCAGGTAGTTCTGCTCCCAGAGGGTGCTGACGAATCAAGTGCAGTTTACTTCACTGTAGATTCCATAGGCGAAGCAGACGACAGCCTGCTTGCTGTTCCTGATCTTTCTGCTTATACAAAAGAATAATTTTATCTGATCTTTTTCCAACATCGGGCGGACAGACCACTGCGGTCTGCCCGCTTTTTTTGCATTTTCAGCAAAGTGTTGTGCAATATGACGGAAAAGAAGTTCAAATATTTTTGAAATTTGTGAGAAAAATAGTCTTAAACCCCTTGACAAAATCGTCAAAAGGGTATAAACTATACTTAGCACTCGAGAAGAAAGAGTGCTAACACTTAAATACAATAAGTGCTAACAAGAAGAACGGGTGGTGAGCAAATGGACGACCGCAAGCTGAAAATACTTTCAGCGGTAGTCAATGAATATATCGTAACAGGCGAGCCTGTAGGCTCAAAGGCGATAATGGCTCACGTCAAAGCGTCCTCAGCGACCATAAGAAATGAAATGGCAGAGCTTGAGAAGCAAGGCTATCTCGAACAGCCACACACCTCCGCAGGCAGAATACCAACATATAAAGGCTACAGGCTTTATGTTGACCAGCTCATGGAACAAAACCAGCTTACAGCAAATGAAAAGAAGATGCTGGATTCAATGATACCGCAGGAATATGTCACAGAGGAAGACCTTGTGAACAAGGCTTCAATGGCATTGGCGGATCTTACGAAATGTGCGGCGGTGGTCGCAAACGCAACGCCAAAGTTCTCGCTTATCTCAAAGGTAGAGGTAATACCTACAGGAAAGAGAATGTACGTTATTTTGATGATAACGTCCAACGGCTCTATTAAGAATAAGGTTTGCCGATTGGAGTTCGACCTCAGTCAGGATCAGCTTGAGTTTTTTGATAACTTCGTAAAGGAAAATCTCAACGGCGTGCCTATCGACAGTCTTTCGGACGCTTATCTTGAAAAGCTCACAGAAGCAATGGGAACGTACATGATGACCCTTTCACCGCTTGTTTCCGAGATAATGAAGATGACAAAGGAAATGAGCAGCGTGTCTATCAAAGGTCAGAGTAATCTTCTCACCTGCAAGGACTTCAACCAAAATGAGATAATAAGCTTTCTCGATAATCAGAAGGAGCTTAAAGGATTTATTGACGAAACGTTCTCAGGGCTTCACGTTATGTTCTCCCCTGAGCGTGATGGGTTTGTTATCCACAACTCCTCTATTATAACAGCTCCGTTCTCAAAGGACGGCAAAACAGCAGGTGCGCTGGGGCTTATAGGTCCTATGAGGCTCGACTATGCGAAGTTTATCCCATATCTCGAGTATTTCACAGGAAAGATATCGGAAATGATATCCGAAAAGCCACAAGAGCAAACCAAAGAAGATGACGAAAATGAATAAAAAGAAAGGCAGGCGGCGTAAATTGAGTAAGGAAACTGAAAAGGACACCGAGCTTGAAAAAGAGGAAAACACCTCTGCTGAAAGCGAAGAAGTGAAAGAAGCGGCGGATACCGCAGAAAATGCCACTGAGGATACAGAGAAAAAGGCGGAGGAGAGCGAAACAGAAAAGCTGAAAAAAGAGCTTGCCGAAGCAAATGACAAGTATCTCAGACTTATGGCTGAATATGATAATTTCAGAAAAAGAAGCGCAAAGGAAAGACTGGAGCTTACAGACACAGCAAAGGGAAATGTGATAAACGGCTTCCTGCCGGTGTTTGATAACTTTGAAAGAGCGTTAGGCACAGAAACTCAGGACGCAGTTTATAAACAGGGTGTTGAAATGATCTTCAATCAGTTCAGCGACGCTCTGAAAAAACTCAACGTTGAGGTAATGGAGCTTGCGGGCAAGGAATTTGACCCGAACGTTGCAACGGCTGTAAGTACAGTTGACGACCCTGACCTCGGTGAAAATATTGTGGCGCAGGTGCTTCAAAACGGCTACACCATAGGCGGCAAGGTAATAAGACACGCAATGGTAATAGTAGCAAACCCATAAACAAAGACATCGGGACTTAAGGTCTTGATATAAATTAAGTAAATTTTGAAAGGACTTGATCTTATGAGCAAAATCATCGGTATAGATTTAGGTACAACAAACTCTTGTGTAGCAGTTATGGAGGGCGGCGAAGCCGTTGTTATCCCTAACAGCGAGGGTGCAAGAACAACTCCGTCAGTAGTTGGCGTTTCAAAGAACGGCGACAGACTTATCGGTCAGGTAGCAAAAAGACAGGCTGTTACAAACTATGACAACACTGTAATTTCTATCAAGAGACATATGGGCTCTGACTACAAGGCTCACATGGGCGGCAAGGATTACACTCCACAGGAGATCTCAGCTATGATACTCCAGAAGCTGAAAGCTGACGCTGAGGCTTATCTGGGTGAAAAGGTAACAGAGGCTGTTATCACAGTTCCTGCATACTTCACAGACGCACAAAGACAGGCTACTAAGGACGCAGGTCAGATCGCAGGTCTGACAGTTAAGAGAATCATCAATGAGCCAACAGCCGCTGCACTTTCTTACGGTATCGATAAGGAAGAGGATCAGAAGGTCATGGTTTACGACCTGGGCGGCGGTACATTCGATGTATCTATCATCGAAATGGGCGACGGTGTTACAGAAGTTCTTGCCACAGCAGGTAACAACCACCTGGGCGGCGACGACTTCGACCAGAGAATTATCGACTGGATGATCGCAGAGTTCAAGAAGACTGAGGGCGTTGACCTCTCAGGGGATAAAATGGCAATGCAGAGACTCAAGGAAGCTGCTGAAAAGGCTAAGATAGAGCTTTCTTCTACAGCATCATCAACTATCTCTCTCCCATTCATCACAGCAGACGCTACAGGTCCAAAGCATCTTGAAATGACACTTACACAGGCTAAGTTCAACGAAATGACAGCAGACCTTGTTGAGTCAACAATGGGACCAGTTCGTCAGGCACTTTCAGATTCAGGTCTGTCAGCTAACGAGCTTCAGAAAGTCCTTATGGTCGGCGGTTCTTCAAGAATACCAGCCGTTCAGGAAGCTGTTAAGAAATTCCTTGGCAAAGAGCCATTCAAGGGCATCAACCCAGATGAGTGCGTAGCACTTGGCGCTGCATATCAGGGCGGCGTTCTCGCAGGCGACGTTAAGGACGGTCTGCTCCTCCTCGATGTAACTCCACTGTCACTTGGTCTTGAAACAATGGGCGGTATCTGCACAAAGATCATCGAGAGAAACACAACTATACCTACAAAGAAGTCACAGATATTCTCAACTGCCGCTGATAATCAGTCAGCCGTTGATATCAACGTACTTCAGGGTGAGCGTGAGTTCGCTAAGGACAACAAACAGCTCGGTATGTTCAGACTTGACGGAATCGCTCCAGCTCCAAGAGGTGTTCCACAGATCGAGGTAACATTCGATATCGACGCTAACGGTATCGTACACGTTTCCGCTAAGGATCTTGGCACAGGCAAGGAGCAGAACATCACGATCACTTCTTCAACAAATATGTCTAAGGACGATATAGATAAGGCTGTCAAGGAAGCTGAGGCATATGCAGCAGAGGACGCTAAGAAGAAAGAGGACGTTGACGCAAGAAACGCAGCTGATCAGCTTTGCTTCCAGGCTGAAAAGTCACTGGGCGAGTTCGGCGACAAGGTAGACGCTGCTGACAAGTCAGCTTGTCAGGCTAAGATAGACGCTCTTAAGGAAGCCCTCAAGGGTACTGATATCGAGGCTATCAAGGCTAAGCACAAGGAGCTTGAGGAAACATTCCAGGGCGTTGCAACTAAGGTATATCAGCAGGCTGCACAGGCACAGCAGACAGCAGGCGGTGCCGCAGGCTTTGACCCTAACAACATGGGCGGAGCAAACGGCGGCAGCAACGGCGGCGACGACGTTATAGACGCTGAGTTTACTGACGCAGAATAAATCATAACGGCTGCCTCTGCTCTGATTTTCCGAGCAGGGGCTATTGCCGTATTAAAAGGCTGTGTGAAAAGCGTGAAAGGACTATACTTACAAAAAGGAGGCAAGCCCATGCCCCAAGACTTTCACGATCTGCAGCTTACAGAGCATGGGCGTTTATATGGCTGAAAAAAGAGATTACTATGAAGTGCTTGGCGTTTCTAAAACTGCCACAGACGATGAATTAAAAAAGGCATTCCGTAAGCTTGCAAAGCAGTATCACCCTGACCTTCACCCTGGCGACAAAGAGTGCGAGGAGAAGTTCAAGGAAGTAAATGAAGCTTATGAGGTGCTTTCAGATAAAGATAAAAGAGCAAGATATGACCAGTTTGGTCACGCAGGCGTAGATCCGAACTACGGCGCAGGCGGTGGAGCAGGTGCAGGAGGCTTCGGCGGATTTGGCGATATGGGCGATATTTTCGATTCCATTTTCGGTGGATTTGGCGGAGGCTTTGGTGGCGGACGTTCTGCTAACCCTAACGCACCAAGACGTGGCGAGGATATAAGAGCGAACGTTGTTCTTGACTTCATGGAAGCCTGCAAGGGCAAGACTGTGAAAATTCGCATAAACAGAGCCGAAAAATGTCCTGATTGTCACGGCACAGGCGCAGCCGCAGGTTCTTCGCCTAAGACCTGTCCTGACTGCCACGGCACTGGTACAGTAAGGATAACACAGAGAACGCCTTTCGGAAACATCGCTCAGACCACGACTTGCAGTCGCTGTGGCGGTAAGGGTCAGATAATCGACAACCCTTGCCATACCTGCAACGGTCAGGGCAGAGTAAAGAAAGTATCTGAAAAGGAGATAAACGTTCCTGCTGGCATCGACGATGGTCAGACACTTAGAGTAGGCGGCGAGGGCAACTGCGGTATAAACGGAGGTCCTAACGGCGACCTGCACATCAACATTACAGTTCGACCTGACCCTATTTTCGAGCGTGACGGCTATGACGTGTGGACAGAGATACCGCTTACTTATGCACAGGCTACTCTCGGTGACGAGATAACAGTTCCTACAGTTGACGGCAAGGTAAAATACACAGTGCCAGAGGGTACACAGACAGGCACAGTGTTCCGCCTGAGAGGCAAGGGCATAAAGAAGGTAAACAGAAACGAACACGGCGACCACTACGTTCGTGTAACAGTTGAAGTTCCACGCAATCTGACCAAAGAGCAGAAAGAAAAGCTCCGTGACTACGAAAAGTCCCTCGGTGAAAAGAACTACGCAAAGCGCAAAACATTCTTTGACAAGCTCAAAGACAAATTCAAATAACAGAAAAAGGAGAACGGCACAAGCTGTTCTCCTTTTTGTTTGCAATAAAAATGCCGCAGGAAGACCCACGGCAATTATCATATTATCAAGCCATACCTGTGTGCTTTTTGATAGCCGCAAAGGACTCCGCACTGATAACGTGTTCCATACGGCAAGCGTCCTCTACTGCAACTTTCTCGTCAACACCAAGCTTTATGAGCCACTGTGAAAGCAACGTATGACGCTCATACATTTTCTCGGCTATCTCCAAGCCCTTGTCTGTCAAACGAATATAACCGTCCTTGTCAACAGTTATATAGCCGTTCTCACGGAGATTTTTCATTGCCACACTTACGCTCGGCTTTGAAAACTCAAGTTCGTTTACTATATCTATGCTTCTTACCTCGCCTTTGCCCTTGCGCTGGCTGAGAATAAGTATCGTTTCGAGATAATTTTCAGCTGATTCTCTTATCTGCATTATAACGTCCCTCCCTAGAACAAGTTTGTCATCAGGTCATTACGACTATTATATCACATTTCAAACTGCATTTCAAGTGCAAGCACGCTTTTTCAGCGATTTCGATAAACTTTACATCAATGAATTGTGTTGATATACAAAGGCACTGCTCACAAAAAGCAGTGCCTTTAAAGCTGTCTGTTATTTACTGTATACCGCACTCCTCATAGTCTTTCCACTTTTCGGCATGCTCCTTATCCTCAAAATATTTGTATACAAAAAGCGCAGTTGACGCAACAACAAGTATCATCGCACCCATTAAAGTCCAGAACGACTTTTTTCTTGAATAGTTTGACATAACAAAACTTCCTTTCTTTCGCAATAGCATACAAAAACTTGCGGCTATCGCTCATAGCTTTGTTATAATTATACTACACAATGCTCTTTCTGTCAATTATTTTCACAGGATTTTCAGATATATTTTTCCGAGTAAAAGTGCAGAAATTCCTCAAGGCAAAGCCCGCCTGCGGCAATGATACGAGCGGCTTCAACGCCCACATAACGATAATGCCACGGCTCAAAATCAATGCCGGTCATCTGCTCTTTAAGGCGAGGATAACGAAGGATAAAGCCGAAATCTGCGGCATTTGCACAAAGCCACCGAGATTCAGGCGTCTTGTAAAAATCGTCGCTCACATCATTGTCACCCTCTCTGCCGAGATCCACAGCAAGCACGGTGTTGTGTTCGCTTGACCCGGGGAGAGCGAGAGTTCTGCCCACCTTTTCCACAGCCTTTTCATAACTCAGACCGCCCCACATTTCGTGAGATACTTCACGCTCCCAAAGCATCTGCTGATATTCAAAAGAGCGATAGGCGGAAATAATTTTCAGCTTTATGCCGTCAGCTTCCGCCTTTTTGAGCAGAAGCCTGAGCCTGTTTCCTGCCTGAGATTCCATAAACTTGCCGTTCACCTCTGTCAACTCCACACGATCATAAAATCCCATATCTATGGGATTGAATTTATCCACAAGCATAAGATAATCCATATACTGACCTCCTTGTCCTGATGGGGAGAAATGTTTTAACTTAGTATATGCAGATGTGTGTGGAGAGTATACACGGCGAAGCTAAATGAGGAGTGAGGAATGAGAAATGAGAAATGAGGAATGAGGAATTAGCATAGCTGACCAATTGCAGCGTAAAAAGCCCGTCACGGCGAGTGACCTATATCCAGCACCCGTCAACTCTGACGACCTGCCCGTGAATGTAATCTGCTCCCTCTCCACTGAGAAAACGCACAACATTCGCCACATCTCTCGGCTTGCCTATCCTGCCTGCCGGTATGTCATCAACTATCACACGAACATCTTCATCCGTCAGCTCGCCGTTCATTTTCGTGTCTATCATTCCGCAGGATACGCAGTTCACCCTTATACCGCTTATGGCAACTTCCCTCGACAACGCCTTCGTAAATCCTATAAGCCCAGCCTTTGCCGCCGAGTATGCAACCTCGCAGGAAGCTCCCTTTTCGCCCCATACGGAGGTTATATTTATCACATTTCCACTGTGTTCCCTTATCATCTCAGGAAGCACTGCCCTGCTCATACGCATTGCACCAAGCAGATTCACGTTCATCATCTCGCATAGCTTCTCGTCAGTCATGTCAGTAAAAAGCTCTATATCCGCTGTGCCTGCGTTGTTTACAAGAAGCGTAACAAAGCCCAAACTGTCCCTGACTTCCGCCACGCATTTATCTATACTGTCCTTGTCGCCAATGTCGCAGTAAAAAACCTCTGCACATAAGCCACGCTCTTTAAGCTCAGATACCAAAGCTTCCGCCGCCGCCCTGCCATTCTTGTAGCATACAGCCACCTGCCAGCCGTCCTCAGCAAGCACCCTGCATATCTCCGAGCCTATCCCACCAGAGCCACCTGTTACCAATGCTGTCTTTTTCATAAAAATACCCCCCGCAGATCATGATATACTGTAATTATATCACACCTGCAGAGGTTTTTCAACGGCTACTTTTCGTTCTCGTCTACCCATTTTCTCGCCCAGCCTGCATTCTGCTCCTGACGATTGTATACTCTGCCGTTTGGCGCAGTGTAATTGTCCGTCACAACATATTCCTGACCTGCCGAGATAACGTCATGGGGCTTATATACCTTTGTGCCGTCTGAAGCCTGCGGGAAACGGCTCTTGTCACGCTTTTTCATGGCTATCACTCTCCTTTTTATGTTATTATCCTGCCCGAAGCTTTTGTGATTATCAGATGAAAAATCTGCATAACAGTTGAAAATATCACGATAACGTGGTATAATCATCTTATACTATTTTTATCGGGAGTATTAAAATGGAAAAATACAACAAACAAAAAGCTATACTCACCGCACTGCTGAAATGGGTGGAAACAGAGTTCTTCGGAATTTTCGTATTTCTCTTTTTTATCGCAGTTGCAAAGCCTTTCGGTGCATTGGCAAATATAATTTTCGGTCTTACAGGACTTCTCACAGTGGTCTGCCTTATGGCTGACTTTGGTCTGAAACAGGGAGAGGAAGCCAGAAATAAAGTCACATTCCACGGTGAAAAGGATTGCCCTGACTATGGCTTCACACTTGGTCTTATTGCAAGCATACCATGCTACATAACAATGATACTGCTGATGATATCAAAAATCAGCGGCTCGTTCAACTTCATGCCTGCCTATAAGCTTCTCGACGCCTGCTTCTATCCTCTTATAGATTGGGCTGCCCACTCTGCCGACGTGAAAGATATGTCCCCATTTGTTTTCATCATGACCGCCATATTCCCACTACTCTATCCATTTGCCACATGGATAGGCTTCAAAATATCCTACAAGCAGATAGACGTAAAAGAGCGTGTGGTCTACAAGCACAAATAAAATCAAGCCTGCCGTATCAGTCCGATACGACAGGCTTTTATCTTTTTATCGAAAAAACTCAGTTCTCCACTACACATTAAACTATTTCATTACTGAAAATCTATCTCTATATCTTTTAGCGTCACATAGTTTACTCCATTGCAGTTTTTATCGCTTGCAGTGTTTGCGATAAGCGTTATCTTTGCCGTGCCTTTCACATAGTCGGCACCAATATCCGTCTTGTAGTCATACGTGTAGCTCTCTCCGGCTTTGAGCAAAGTGTTCATGGTGTTTCTGTCGCCATTTTCGCCATAGCTCGTGGAATTGCCCTTACTGTCCTCTGTGGTGATATACTGGTCAGTCGTGAAGTCAAGCGCCATGTCCTTGTCCCAGTTGTTTATGTAGGTAATATGGCTTATGAACTCGCCTCCGCTTACCTCATAGGAGTATTTCGCCGTGAGCCTGCCGTCCTTTGTTGTAAAGGTATTGTCCCCAACGTCCTCAAAATAGTCGATATATCCAATATCAACTTCGTCAGCCATATCAGAATCGTCCTTGGCAACAGAAGTCACAGCTTTCTCACTAGGGTCAACATCGCCAGCGACCTCAGCGTTTTTCTTTTCGTCAGTGTATTCGCAGTTCTCATTGAGCCAGTTTTCAAGCTTTTCTGCCTTTTCACCGCCTATATCAAATTTTAATATATCTCCTGCAAAAAGCTGAACATACAGATCTCCGTTAGCAGTAAAATAAGCCGTACCGTTGACGTCAAGTCTTTCTACATAGAAACTTATTGTTATTCCGCCCTCAATGTAATATTCATCATCATTTGTTACCGACAAATTAATATCAGGGTCGCTCTCATAAGCATCTCCCTCATAGACCGCATTGTATGAACCATTATCGTCCTTTAACAGGTCAAGCAGATTTGAGAGGTCAATATTAGTATACTTTCTGAGCCCGCCCATTCCTGCATCATTGTAAGCATAGTCCACATGAGCCGTTTTTTCAAGACTTACGTCATTTATTATGTCATCAAGGGTCATATCGACTTTGTAATCAGGTGAGTATTTCCAATCATCATACCACGCCACAGAGCCGTCATCAAAGACCACCGCCAGATAAACGCTTGGTGACAAGTCCTTTATTGAATAAATATCCGCTTTTGTTGTTTCCTTTTTGTTTGTCTCATAGTTTTCCGTTTCAAGAGTCATGGTGGTGAGCTTGCTGTCAAGAAAAGACTTATCAACATGTCCCATTGAAACATATTCCACATCGTTATATTCAAACGTCTCATATTTTGCATTCATTGCATATTCGTCCCAAGGAACTCTATATGACACTGTTGCTTCCTCGTCTGCCATCTGCTGGTCAGCCGAAGCCTTTGCCTTTATATCTTTGTCCGACCTGCCTGCAAACATCATAACGCCCGTCACAGTAGCGATAACTCCGCAAGCCGCCACAGCCACCCACTTTTTCCACACTGTTTTTATCTTTACTCCGCTTCCGCTCTGCTGACATTCTTCTATATAATGTTCGTCAACGTTTTCCAAAGCCTTGAAAATATCCTCTCCTGTTGTTTTCATAAAAGAACTCCCTCCTTTTCAAGCAAAGCCTTTAACTTATTTCTGCTTCTGAAAAGGCTCGCCTTAACTGTGTTCAGGTTCATAGCATACTTTTTTGATATCTCTTTTATAGGCGTTGCAAACCAATATCGCTGGAGAAATATATTTCTGTCTCTCTCCTGCAACTCACCAAGAAATTCGTTTATAAGCCCCTCAAGATGTCTGCCGTCGCAAAGACTCTCGGTGGTGTCCTTGTCAGGTATGCACTCGTCAAGCTCCTCCAAGACCGCCGCTATCTCACCTTTTCCACGCTTTGCGGTCTTTGACGCACGATATCTGTCAAATGCGATATTTCTTGTTATCCGCCCGAAAAATGCCGACAGCATTCTGGGTTTCTGTGGCGGAATGGAGTTCCATGCCCTGAGCCAAGTTTCGTTCACGCACTCCTCCGTGTCCTCCCTGACTCCAAGAATATTGTAGCCCACAGAATAACAGTATCCGCCGTATTTCATATCCGATTGTGAAATAGCCTGCTGATCTCTGCTTTCATAAAGCTCAATTATCCTGCTGTCCTCCATTTTTCCGCCCCCTTACATTTAGGTAACACCTCACAAGGCTCGCCTAACTTCATTGAAAGTCCTTTCATCTATAATGACGAGATATCCGCCAAAAGGTTTTATGAAAACATAAAATAATTATAACATATGATAAAAAATTATGCAACACAAAAACGACGTCCCACATCACTATGGAAACGCCGTTTATATGAAGAATGATTTTATGACAACTCGTTAAGAAGATCCATATACAATTCGTTGTAATCTGTTCTGTTATCCTTCAGGAATGCAATAGCCGCACGAGGGTGGCGGTTGAGCGCACCTGTGAGCATATAAGGCACGTCATAGCCCCACTGTGAACCCTTTGCCCTCTCCTCAGCAACGTACTTTTCAACAAATTTCAGTGTAGGAGTAAGCTTGTAGTTAGGATTTCTCAGGAAGCTGAGCATCTGCTCCATAAAGCAGTTTCCTGCACCTCTGCCCATTCCGCTCATTGTAGCGTCCGCAAAGCTTGCACCGTGAGAAATGCTCTCGATAGTGTTTGCAAAAGCGAGCTGCTGATTGTTGTGCATATGAACGCCCACCTTTTTGCCACTAGCCTCAGCCACCTCGCAATACTGCGCAGTAAGTCTTCTCACCTGCTCAGGGAAAAGTGAGCCGTAGCTGTCAACAAGATAGATAACGTCAACAGGGCTTTTTGCCACAAGGTCAAGAGCCTGTGCGATATCGTCCTCACGGCTTGCAGAAACAGCCATGATGTTGATAGTAGTTTCATAGCCCATGTCGTGGCAGTAGTTTATCATCTCCAGCGCACCAGGCATCTGATGAGTATATGTTGCAATTCTTATCATGTCGATAACGCTCTCGCTCTTTGGCAGGATATCTTTCTTGAAATCACATCTGCCAACGTCAGCCATAACAGAAAGCTTCAGAGGGCTGTCATTCTCGCCCACGATAGCTCTGATATCCTCCTCATCACAGAACTTCCACTTGCCGAACCCCTTGACGTCAAAAAGCTCCTTAGAAGCCTTGTAGCCGAACTCCATGTATTCAACGCCTGATTTTATGTTAGTTTTATAGAGTTCTTTTACAAACTCGTCTGAAAATCCAAAATTATTTACAAGACCTCCGTCACGGATAGTTGCGTCCAGAAGCTTTATATCAGGACGATATGACATAAGGTCACCTTTCTGATTTATCGTCTTTGCCTGATTTGCCATTGTGATTACTTCCTTTCCAAAAGCAGGTACTTATCACGCCTGTATAAAATTTATCACTTTAAAGATTTTATGCTTTTAAGCTTTTATGTATTAAAGTATAGCATCGCTTTTGCTATATGTCAATAGAATAAGAAGATTTTAAATATATTTTTACATTTTAATAATATTTCCCTCCCCAAGGCCTAAACTTTTGTACATTTCCAACTATCAAAACGACGCAGTATTGTGATAAGTGCTGAAAAATATCCACGCTCCTTGACAAATCAGACTTATAGTTGTATACTCTAAGTGTACTACAACAGATAATACAGTTAGTACAGCAGAACAAATGAAACGAAACAACAAAATCGAAAGGAGGTATTCAAGGTGATAACGC
>ENA-ORNO01000305-ORNO01000305.1-human-gut-metagenome-genome-assembly--contig:-NODE-305-length-34532-cov-4.349189_pt1 | contig 34532 bp, 31 predicted proteins | sample MGYA00242117_ERZ509026 | MGnify/ENA primary metagenome ERZ509026 (study PRJEB26280, sample SAMEA2338710) | human gut metagenome | biome: human gut; feature: human-associated habitat; material: faeces... | reverse complement strand
GGTGCGGCCACTTCAGATCCGGCGGCATCAACTCCGCAGCCTACATCAATGCCGACGGCAGCGCCAATGCGGCAAACTTCGTTCAGGACTCTATCTTTGCATCCCTCGGCGCAGCAGGACCGATCTTCATCGCAGCGGCGCTGACCCTGTTTGCGTTCACCACGCTCCTCGGTAACTACTATTACTGCGAGGGCTGCCTGAGATTTATCCTCAAGCGCAAGCCCAGCAAGGCGTTTATCACCTGCTTCCGCATTGTTGCGACAGTTCTGGTGTTCGTCGGTGCGATACTCTCCGCCGGTGTTGTTTGGAACACCGCAGATATGCTGCAGGGCATCATGGTAGTCATCAATGTGCCCGTCATCCTCATCCTCGGCGGCCGGGCTATTGCCGCACTAAAGGATTACAAAAAGCAGCGCAAGGAGGGCAAATCCCCCGAGTTCAAGTCTGCCAATATCGGCCTTTCCGGCAAAACCGACTGCTGGGAGTAATAATTAAAACAAAAAATCTCGATGGTATCGATACCATCGAGATTTTTTTATCTCAGTCTCTGAACTCAAAAAGCTTGTTCGGCGTTATCTCCAAGACCTTGCACATCTTAAACAGCACATCAAAGGAAACGCTGACCTTTCCGAGCTCAATGGAGCTTACATATGTCCGGTGGATATCCACCAACTCAGCGAGCTGACTTTGCGACAATCTTTTCTTTTTTCGGTAGTAAACAACATTCAACCCAAACTGGCGATACTCGTTTATAAATTCATCCTTCAAGGCAACTCCCCCTTTTAGACCATTTTAATAATGAACCCTTTGAAAAGGAACAGAGCCACAATCTAGCGTGTCGATTGACAGTATGCATTTTGTGTGATATACTATTTTTTGCAGACTGACAATATACCATGCATAGTGAAAATATACAAAAAGGAGGAACGAAGGTGAGAAGCAAAACGAGTATTACCAAATGCGGCACCTGTCAGTACTGGACAGGCTGCCGTGAACCCGTTTTTGATAAAAACGGGGAGCCAAAGGTGGATATTGTTGACGACTTCGGCGTTTGCGAGAATATAAATTCTCGCAAGTTTTACGGAAAAATGCGAGATCAACGGCTAAGCTGCATGCATTTTTCAAAGTGGACAGAAATACTGTGAGCGAAATTTAACGAGAGGAAAAAGAGAAATGAAAAGATTATTGATCGCTATCATGATTTTTGCCATGGTATTTTGCATGGCAGGATGTTCTTCGGCGGGAACAGATCCTTTGGCAGCAGCTCCTTCAAATTGGGAGATAAGAAGTTATGTTGATAATTACGGCAATGAAACGAACAGTAAGTATGTATTCGGCGAATTTGAAGGAACATACGACAATATTGCCAGCAGCGGAAACGCACTGACCGTTTGCACATACTACTCGAATAATTTTAATCACCCGATATTTAAATTTAGACTGCTGGAAGGTGGAGTCACTAAAGCGCTGTATTTCTCATCCGACTGCATTAGTCTTCATCTAATGATTAATAATCACGACTACATGGTAGAGCTCTTCGGAGACGCACCAAGCGGGGACTTGGTTTTCTATCCAACATTGAAGGGCTATATGTTGTCTGAACATTATGATGTTTTAATTCTTGATGATGAACGGGAAGAAGTTTGGGATGAATTTATGAAAGCACTTAAAAACGGCGAAACGATTTCTTGTTACATTATGATAGGAGATAAAGCGATAGATCATGTCGGAATAGGTGATGGGACAAAGTATTTATTTAAGCTCGACGGCAGCGGCTTTGCAGAGCAATTGGCATTGATAGAACAATAAGCGAAAAACTGACACCGCAAATTAAGCGGTGTCAGTTTTTCTGTTGATAACTATCTCACTTTTTTCTTGTGTTTCTCACGGTCGAGAACGGGTCTGCGCCGCCGCCGGAGAACATGGTGAAGTTGAGGCTCGAGGTCACATGGTCGGTCATGGCCTGACGGGCAAGCTCGGGAATGTGCATCTTTATAGCCGAGACAACGGCGGCGTGGTTATAAATCACACTCGACGACCACGGGTTTTCATCGGAGTTACTGATAAACTTTATCATCGACGACTGATACATCGTCAAGTTAGGCAGCAGCATCTCGTAGCATTTTTGAATATAGCTGTTGCCGCAGGACTCGACGATGAGGCTGTGGAAGGGCATGTCGGTGGCAATCATGCCGTCGTAGTCCTTGCGAATGACGCAGTCGGTAAACTCGTCGGCAAGCTTCTCAAGCTCGGCAACCGTTTCGGCGCTTGCACGCTCCGTGCACAAAGCGGCAGCCTCACACTCTATCGCCGCACGCACGCTGTAGAGATCTATCATATCGCTCAGGCTCAGATCAATGACATAATAGCCGCTGGTGTTTGGCTTTGACACCACAAAGCCCTGCTCGCACAAATTGACAATAGCCTCGGCGACCGGCGTTCTGGATATCCCAAGGGCGGAGGCTATGCTGTTGACATTGAGCTTCGTGCCCGGAGCAATGCGCAGGGACACTATCTCGTCATAGAGCATCTGCGAGACCACATCACGCAGCTTGGATGAGCTGCTGCTTTCCAAATAAGACTGAAACTGAGCTTTATTCATAAAAACACCTCGGAAGCGGATGCAAAAAATGCGCTGCATCCTTGATATTGCATTTCAATACGAAAGGTATTTTACTGCATAATAACTCAAAATGCAACAAAAAAGCTTCCCCGAAGGGAAGCTTTTTTTGTCATATGTATTCTCTTTGGGTGATCCGTTTTATTATCGCCCGAGCCAGAAGTCCGGCGACGCCTATCTTTTTTGCAACATGCTTCTTGCCGTGCAGATAGAGTGCCTTGACCTCGATGCCCGCTATATCCTCCGCAGTGAGCGGATCATCGCCGAGAACGACGAAATCGGCAATCATACCGGGTGCAAGAGTGCCGCGTTTATTCTCCTCATGGCTCATATACGCGGGATTTGCCGTTATCATGCGCAGCGCATCGAGACGCGATATGCGCTCGTCCGGATTGGGATGATTTACGGAGCACGCCATACCGTACAGGGGCTTTGGACGCGTGCACGGTCCGTCGGAGCCGTCGCCTACGACAAGTCCGAGGCGGTGCATCGTTCCCAGTGCGTTTAGTCTGTCAGTGCGCTCTCTGCCGAGCACCGAGCACAGATACTCGTCCGGCTCCTGCTTCCAATATATAAACGGCGACTGCGCGGCTATGCACAGCTTTATCTTTGCCGCACGCTTTAGCTGCTCCTCGCTTGCAAGGCAGACATGGATCATCACATGGCGCGCATCGTCCCACGGCTTATCGGCATAAGCCGCCTCATATGCCGTTATGCACTGCTCCACCGCCGCATCGCCTATGGCGTGCATGGTTATCTGCCAGCCCTCGCGGTTTGCGCCGATGGCGAACTCGTTCACGCGCTCCTGCGGATAATTCAAAACGCCGTAGTTGTTCGGATCGTTCGCATACGGCTCCTTGAGCGCTGCGTCCTCTGAGCCGAAGCAGCCGTCGAGGGCAAGCTTGAAGCAGCCGCCGACGCGCTTGAAGCCGTGCTTTTTCACGGCCTTGAGGTCCATGGTCTGGAAGAATATGCGGAACGCCTGCGGCAGGCCGGGCGCGAGTATTTTTATCATGTCTATATCCAGATCGTTTGCAAAGCCCACGCCCTCAACGGTGTGCACGAGCCCGATGCCGACCGACGCAAGGTACTCCGCACCTCCGGAGAGACCGCGTATAATATCCATCGTGGGGATATACGCCGTCGCCTCGTTCACGCCGTTATAAAACGCCGACTGGTACAGCCATCCGGTCTCGGTATTGCAGCCGGGATCGGATTTCACCTTATCCGACAGCAGTGATAGCATTGCGCTGTTGCACACGGCAGCATGACCGTCGTACTTCATGACCATGAGCGGACGCTCCGTCCAGTCGTCAAGATCGCGCTTTTCGGGCAGCCGATGCTCGGCAACGGTGTTTGCGGTGCAGCCGTAGCCCATGAGCACCTTGTTTTTCAGGTGACTGTCGGCATAGCGCCTGACCGCCGCCTTTGCTTCAGCAAAATTTTTGACATCCATGAGATAGAATGTGTTCTCGAAAACGCACAGCGAGCCGAAATGCATATGCGTGTCGCCGAATGCGGGCGTTACCGTCGCACCGCCGAGATCGACCCGTTTTGCCTTGCCGTAGCGCGGAGGGATGCTGCTTTCATCGCCGAGCCACACGATGTGACCGCCATTTACCGCCATCGCAGTGTAAATGCGGTTTTCCTTTTCGCAGGAGATGAATCTGGCGTTAGTATAAAGCTCCATAACCTAATTCCTTTCACTTCTAAAATGGGCTCCATGCAGACATGGAGCACTACAGCCTGTTTAAAAATCCAAGCTGTTTAGTAAAGACAAGTGTACAGCGGGGGAGTGCGAGGGGGGTAAGCCCCGCTCGCAATTGGATCATAGCCATCAAAAACGACTGAAAAACTGATTTATCAGTTTTATCAGGCTTTCTGACGAGCGCAGCGAGATTTTTTGTGAAAATTTATTTTTACAAAAAATGTGGCTTTTTTGAAGCGTATAAAAAAGTCTCTGACTTTTTGTACGCTGAGGGGCTCCATGGTAAACATGGAGCCCAAATGTTTTCAGTCTTCGGATATGTGTATCTCGCGGATGAGAAAATCCTTAATGTCGTTTTACTCGGCAAAATCGGTGACGGTTTTGACCATTGAGCGGACAACTCCGGTCTCGTGCATAGCGGCTCCTTACTTTCTTGCGAGCTTCTTGGTGACGAGCTTTGCGACTGCCGCCGGCTTTTAGGGTAGTTATGACTGCTTAATTTATAATGGGCATTGCAAACCGCTTTGCTTACAGCGCCGCACGCTGCTCCGGTGTCATTCGGTACTGCGGCTTGACATGGTAAGCAATCTCGGCGTACTGGCGTGCCCGCTCTCGCAGCGAAAAATTCCCGTTCTGGCTGCACCAGACATAAAGCTCGTGAATAATAAGGTCAGTCGCAATACGCGACAGGAGCTCAGGCGGCTCCTCCGTCTCGATTATCCCGTTTTTAGCGCAGTTTTTTGCGAGCGTGGCAAACAGATCGTCAAGTGCGTGTACCGCATCCCTTATTCCCTGAGGCGACTCAAACTGCATGATAAACAGCCTGCTTGTCAGCTTCGGCCCAAAATCGAGAGCAATGAATATAAACCGTTCAAACAGCTGCCAGATGCGCTCAAAATCGTTCTCGGCGTCCGCAAAGCGACGAAATCCCTCGTCATCATTTTGCTGCGGCTTTGAAACGACATAATCGAGTATACCCCGCTTTCCCTTGAACATCGTGTAAAACACCGACCTCGAGACATTTGCCTTCTCGCATATTTCATTGACACTAACGCTATCGTAGCCTTCCGACTTGAACAGCTCAATTGCGCATTTTGCTATGTTTTCCTTGACTTTGTGCGACAAATCCTGCAAAAAACCCATCCGCCAAACTGTTCGTAATTTAAAAACATTTTAGACTATTTGTTTTCGATTGTCAACTAATCGACGAAGTTTATTCTCAAATTTTTTGCAATAATTTTGTGAGATTTGTCGAATTTGCGGCATGTATATTGACTATTTTGAACAAAAAAGTTACTCTGCGCTCAGGAGCTGATATTTAATTCACAAGCAAAGTGTAACAGGATCAAAAAATCAGGAGGTTGCTAATTATGACAAAAGATCAAAAGATCGCAAAACTCGGTAAGGTGATCACCGACCGTGCCACAGTCCTTCTCGGCAAGGACAAGATCACACCCGAATCCCCGGAATATCTTGGCATCAATTCCGCATTGAAGTACACCGCATACAAGTATGACCAGAAGATGGCCGATGATATACTCGACATCTGCCTGACCATGAAAAAGCGCGTGCCGCTGACCATCGAGCAGCTGGCCGCAAAAAACCCCCAGTTTGACAGAGCCTACCTTGAGAAGGCCATGCAGGCCGTAAGCGAGAGCGGTCTTGTCGAGTTCCACTGGGAAAATCTCGACGGCAAGAACCCAAATCATGAGAAGCGCTGGGTGCTGGATATGTTCGTTCCCGGCAGCGCAGAGATCATGATGATAAACCCCGAGCAGTCGGATATGTACCCCGAGACTGCCGACTTCTTCGAGCGTATGGCATATCTGCCTCTGGCGGGCATCACCGAGCTGGTACCTCCCGGAGGAGCCGGCATCGGCATGCATGTTATTCCCGTTGAGAAGGCCATTCCCGCAGAAAGCAAGTCCCTTCCGATCGAGCATCTCAGCCACTGGCTGAAGAAGTACGAGGGGCATATCGGCGTTTCCGTATGCTCCTGCCGTAAGCAGCAGCGCATCCGCGGCGAGGGCTCGGGCGATATCGAAGGCGAATGGTGCATCGGCGTCGGCGATTTTGCAGACTACTGCCGTGAGACAAACCATGGCCGTGACATAACCTATGAAGAGGCTATGGAGATCCTCCAGAAGGCCGAGGACAAGGGCTATGTGCATCAGATAACCAACATCGACGGCGAGAACAAGATATTCGGTATCTGCAACTGCGCCGTAGGCGTCTGCAACGCACTGCGCACCTCGCAGCTGTTCAATACCCCGAATCTTTCCGCTTCCGCTTACACCGCAGAGACCGATCCCGAAAAGTGTGTCGCATGCGGCAAATGTGTCGAGACCTGCCCGGCAGGCGCCGTCCGCCTCGGTCAGAAGCTCTGCACCAAGGAAGGTCCCATCGAGTATCCCCGCCACGAGCTGCCCGACGACACCAAGTGGGGCGAGGATCACTGGAACAAGAATTACAAAAACGAGAACGGCTCTATCCAGACTTGGCCCACCGGCACCGCACCATGCAAGGTCGCATGCCCGGCTCACATTGCTATTCAGGGCTACATAAAGATGGCTGCAGACGGACGCTATGCCGACGCTCTCAAGCTCATAAAGAAGGATAACCCCTTCCCGGCAGTCTGCGGAAGCATCTGCCGCAAGTATTGCGAGGACGCATGCACCCGCGGTACCGTCGACGAGCCTCTTGCAATTGATGAGATCAAGAAGTTCATTGCCGAGCAGGATATGAAGGCCGAGCATCGCTATGTGCCGCCTATGGTGTCCTGCACCCATGAGAAATTCGATCAGAAGATCGCAATTATCGGCGCAGGCCCTGCCGGTATGTCCTGCGCATACTTCCTCGCAATCGAGGGCTACAGCCCCGTCGTATTCGAGAAGGAAGCCGCCCCCGGCGGTATGCTCGTAAACGGCATCCCGTCTTTCCGTATCGGCAAGGATGTCGTCAAGTCCGAGATCGATGTTTTGCGTGAGATGGGCGTTGAGTTCCGCTGCGGCGTAGAGGTCGGCAAGGATGTCACCATCCAGCAGCTGCGTGACGAGGGCTTCAAGGCGTTCTATGTTGCTGTCGGCCTGCAGAAGGCCGCCAAGCTGAATATCCCCGGCGAAGAGCTCAAGGGCGTTCTCGGCGGTCTTGACTTCCTGCGTTCGGTCAACAGCGGCAAGACCAAGAAGCTTACCGGCGATGTCGTCGTCATCGGCGGCGGCAACGCAGCGATCGATGTTGCCCGTGCGGCTCGTCGCCTGACAAGCGGCAGTGTCAATATGTACTGCCTTGAAAAGGACGAGGAAATGCCCACCGTTCCCGACGAGAAGAATGCCGGCCTTGCCGACGGAGTCGTCATCAATAATTCGTGGGCACCCAAGGCCGTTATCGGCGAAAACGGCAAGGTCACTGCCATTGAGCTGATGCGCTGTACCTCCGTGCGGGACGAAAACGGCAGATTTGCACCCGTATATGATGAGAATGAGACCATCACGGTTCCCTGCTCCAATGTTTTGGTCGCTATCGGCCAGCGCTCCGAGTACGGTTCCGTCCTTGCAGGCACCAAGGCAGAGACTGCCGACGGCAGCCTCATCGGTCATGATGCCGTCACCTTCCAGACCGAGGAAGACGACATTTTCGTCGGCGGCGACTGCGCTACCGGCCCGAAGTACACCATCGATGCTATCGCATCCGGTCGTGAGGGCGCGGTATCGATCCACCGCTTCGTAAATGTTGGCCAGACGCTGACCATCCACCGCAACCTGCGTGAGTTCAAGCAGCTGGACAAGGAGAACATCACTCTGCCCGCCGAGAAGTACAGGAAGCCCGCAAGATGCGAGGTCGCCATCGACAAGAAGAAGGTCCTCACCATGCAGGACGACCGTGTAACCTTCACTGAGGAGCAGATCAAGTCCGAGGCTTCCCGCTGCCTGAGCTGCGGCCGCAGCGTTGTTGACCCGAACAAGTGCATCGGCTGCGGTATCTGCACCACAAAGTGCGAATTTGACGCAATCCACCTCAAGCGCAACCGTCCGCAGAACAGCAAGATGATCCCTGCTGAGGACAAATTCAAGGCAATAGCACCGTACGCCGCAAAGCGTCAGGTCAAGATAATCAAAAAGCAGCTTTCCGGCAAATAATATTTCCCGGAGCAAGGTCAAAGGTGCAGGAGAGATCCGCACCTTTGACGCAAATTAAGACATTTTTGACGATAGAAAGGACTGTCATGCACGAGCTAAGCATTGTGACCTATGTTATAGAACAGGTCGATAAAATTGCAAAAGAAAATTCGCTTACCGATATTCAGTCTGTAACGCTGGAGTTTGGCGAGGTTTCCGGCATTGTTCCGGAGTATCTGGCCGACTGCTGGAATTGGTATGCAAAGAAAACTCCGCTTATTGAGCACACCGAATTCAAATACGAGATCATCCCCGCCATAACATGGTGCGACAACTGCAAGAGCACCTATCCCACGCTCGAACACGGCAAGACATGTCCCCATTGCGGAAGCGGAAACACATGGCTCCGGCAAGGTCAGGAAATGAATATTAAGGAGATAGTCGCCTGCTGAACAGGCGGCGTGATATGGATATGGGACAGTATAAGGTTTATGAAATAAAGCAAAATATTTTTAAGGCAAACGATGATGCGGCCGATGTGCTTCGTGCCGAGATGAAGCAGAATAAATGCTTCATGCTCAATCTCATGTCGTCACCCGGCAGCGGCAAAACGACTACGCTCACCCGGACCATCGAGCAGCTGTGCGGGCAGATGAATATCGGCATCATGGAAGCCGATATCGATTCCGATGTTGACGCCGAACGCATTTCCGATACCGGCGTCAAAAAGGTCATCCAACTGCATACCGGCGGAATGTGTCACCTTGATGCGGATATGAGCCGTCAGGGACTTGAGCAGATGGGCATGGATGACCTCGATCTCGTTGTGCTCGAAAATGTCGGCAATCTTGTGTGCCCGGCAGAGTTCGATACTGGGGCAGCCAAAAACGCAATGATCCTTTCCGTTCCGGAAGGACATGACAAGCCCCTGAAGTATCCGCTCGTATTCCAGGTCTGCGATGCACTTATCATAAACAAGATAGATGTTTTGCCGTATTTTGATTTTGACATGGATAAGGTCGTCGAGTTCGCCAGAATGCGCAATCCCAACATTAAAATTTTCCCCATCAGCGCCAAGACCGGAGAGGGTGTCGAGGCGTGGTGCGACTGGCTGCGTGAGCAGACGGCACAATGGAATTCTTAAGCTCTGATAAAAAATACAACGATACCTATTGCAATCCGCAACGAAAGTGTTAATATTGTAACATCCCAAACGGTCTGAAAATAACAGGGAGATTGTTTCTGATAATGAACGGAGAAAAAACATGAAAGATTTAAAGCATCTGCTGTATTTTGAAAACCTCCTTCAAGAGGCCCAAAATGAGCTAATCCTGCAGGCGCAGGGCGAAGGAAAGGTATGCGTGGCATACACCTGCGAAAATGTTCCCGAGCCGCTGCTGAACCTTCCCGGCGCTTTTTCCGTGCGCCTTCGTGCTCCCCGCACCGGATCCATGGAAATGGGTACATACTATCTGACCAGCTTCCTTTGCGAGTATTCGAGAGCACTGCTTGAAAGAGCCATCGAGGGCGGCTTCAACTTTGCCGACTGCATCATCACTCCGGATGGATGCACCATGATGAATCGCTGCGTCGAAAACATGGAGCTTCTCAAAACGATGGACAAAGAAAAGTTCTTCTATGAGTACATGGAGATACCCATGAAGGCCGACGACAACGGCCTTAATCTCTACACGCTCCAGTGCAAAAATCACATTCTGAAGCCGCTCGGTGAGACTTTCGGCATTGACACCTCCGATGCCGCCATTCGCAAGTCGGTTGCCGAACACAACCGTGTGTGCGAGCTCATCCGTGCCATCGGTGACTTCCGCAAAGAGGAAAAACCGAGGATCACCGGCTATGAGTATCATATTATCACGCTGGCGACCTATGCCGCTCCGAAGCATCTTATCATCGACAAGCTCGAGGAAACTCTTGAAGAGCTCAAGAGCCGTGAGCCTGATGAAAACAACGGCTTCCGTGCCCGTGTTGCCATCGTAGGCTCCGAGATCGACGATGTGGACTTTATAAGACTCGTTGAAGAATGCAGTGCGTATGTATGCATCGACCGCTTCTGCTACGGCTCGCTGCCCGGCAGAAATCCGATAGTCCTCAATGACGAGGAAGATGCGCTTACGCAGGTTTGCCGTCACTACATGAATTCGATACAGTGCCCGAGATATATGGACACCGCAAAAATGAATGCGCGTCGTGCATATGTCAACGACCTTGCCAAGGAATATAATGCCGAGGGCATTATCTACGAGCAGATCAAATTCTGCGACCCTTGGGCTTACGAAAGAATGATGGGCTCGCATATTCTTCATGATGAGTATCACTATCCCGTGCTGTCCATCGATCGTCCGTACAATGTCGGCGCAAGCATCGGCCAGCTGCGTACCCGTGTTCAGGCGTTCGTCGAAAGCCTTGAAATCAAAAAGATCAACGGAGGTGTTAAGTAATGTCTGACAAGCGAATTGGTACAAAAAACTTTGGCAAAGTGTATCTTAAGGGCAAGCGTTACAGAAGCCACCGTGAGTGGCGAGGCGTCGTCGATACGCTTTATGATTACTCCAGATGGCTTTACAACTGGTTTAATATGTTCAGAATAGTCCTTTCAAAGCCCCGCAATATCAAGGCTATGTTCCGTTATCGATGGATGTCCAGTTATCTGGCCGTCCCCATGATGGTCGACCGTCACACTCAGGGCTTGCGAGGCGAGCACCTGCGTATCTGCCACGCCGAGCAGGACATCATTATCGAAGATGTCGCAAAGCTGCTCGACAAGCTCTTCCGAGGCGACCGCCGTATCGGCAATGACACCGAGTTTTCAAAGAAGGTCGTGCTGCTCGACGAAAACGAGATGCAGTCTGTCATGATGGGCTTCCCGACCGTTGTTCCTCTCAGCCGTGAGATCGCTTCCACCTACATTCCGGTCCTCCTCAACCAGCGTGCGGCGATACACTACATTGATGTTGCACAGGAATTCGGTCTTGCGGGTGATGTCTGCCCAATGCCCGAGGCTGAAGCCGGAGTATCCATCGATGACGATGCGCCCATCCTCGGCTGCTGCGCAGTGCAGTGCAACACCACCTGTGACGGCTCGCTCCTGAGTAACGGCGTTATCTCTAAGCGTTTGGAGTTTGAGGACGGTATTCCCGTCTTTCAGCTGGCAACTCCTTTGCGCCACACGAACGAGGATGTTCAGGATTACGCTGCACAGGAAATTCGCAATGCCATCGCTTTCATCGAGGAGCACACCGGCGAGAAGTGGGATTGGACGCATTATTTTGAGTGCGCAAAGCGTGTAAACTACGCAACAAAGTGCCGCCTTGAGTGGCTTGAAATGAGCAAGACCCCGTACCCGCAGGTCTTCGGCTCAAATCTCGCACTTTATACCGAGACCAACTACATGGCTATAAGCGGCAGACTCCCCGTATTTGAGGAGACCGACCGCAAGATCATGAAGCTTGCCGAAAAGGCGTTCAAGAAAAAGAAGATGGCAGCAAATGAATACCGCCACAGAGCCATCGTATGGGGCGTTCAGTCGCATTACTATATGGACTTCCTCGTGTGGCTGCTCAACTGCTGGGGTATTGTTCCTCTTACCGATATGCTGTCAATGGACAACACAGATATGATCGCCGAGGTGGATACACCCGAAAACCGTGAGCAGGCGATATATGATATAGCAAAGCTCACCGAAAGAATGATCATGCGTAACCGTACACATGGCGGCTACAGGGTATTGCTTGACGATCTCTGGAAGTTCGTTGAAGAGTTCAATGCCGATATGGTCATACTTTGGGAGCACATGAGCTGCAAGGCTCTCGACGGTATGCACGGCTTGTTTGAGCAGAGAGCCCGTGAGCTCGGCATCAATCTTGTATGGGTCTCTCATGACCTGTTTGACCCGCGTGTGGTCTCCCGTCAGGGCGTTCGCGATCAGATAAACACATATATGCGCACGGTCATGGGCGAGGAGCCGGTTGACCCGACGCTTGAGGTCCTCCCCGATGAGGAATCATGGTAATTGAAAGGAGAAAATGTAAAATGTCCAAGCTTTGCACCGTCGTAAAAAAACTGTCGCTTGCCGGCACCGCATTTTTCGTCGTTACCTTTGCGGCCTATTACTTCAATCTTGACATGAAGCTCACCGCTGCCATGGAGCCTGTGCTCAACTACTTCTATGACAGGGTTGACCGTGACCAGCATCTGTGATACAACCTGAATAAAAAACTTCCAAAGAGGGGGAGACTTCCTGATGAAGCCTCCCCCTCAGTGTTTCAAAAAAGTCCTGTGACTTTTTTGCACGCCGGCACGCCAGATCCTTTGACGGTAAAAAAACAGCTTCCCCGAAGGGAAGCTGTTTGGCTGTTTAATTACTTGTTCTTGTTCTTTATGTACTCGTCAATGCCCTTTGCGCCTGCTTTGCCTGCGCCCATTGCGAGAATGACGGTTGCAGCGCCGGTAACGGCGTCGCCGCCTGCGAACACGCCCTCACGAGCGGTCTGACCGTTTTCGTCGGCCTCGATGCCGCCCTTGCGGGTGAAGGTCAGGCCCTGAGTGGTGTTGCGGATCAGGGGGTTGGGGCTGGTGCCGATCGCGATGATGACGGTGTCAACATCGAGCACCCAGTTGCTGCCCTCAATGGGAACGGGCTTTCTGCGGCCCTTCTCGTCGGGCTCACCGAGCTCCTGCTTGACCAGCTCGATGCCCTTGACATTGCCGTTCTCGTCGCCGATGATGGCAACGGGGTTGTTGAGCAGATTAAACTCAATGCCCTCGGCCTCTGCATGCTCGACCTCTTCCTTACGGGCGGGCAGCTCGTCTCTGCCGCGGCGGTAGGTGATGAAAACATGCTCGGCACCGAGACGCTTTGCCACACGGGATGCGTCCATTGCGACATTGCCTGCGCCGACGACGGCAACACGGTTGAAGTGCTTGATGGGCGTATCGTAATCGTCTCTGTAAGCCTTCATGAGGTTTACACGGGTAAGAAGCTCGTTAGCCGAGTATACGCCGAGGAGGTTCTCGCCGGGGATGTGCAGGAACTGGGGCAGACCTGCGCCGGAGCCGATGAACACTGCCTCGAAGCCGTCCTCAAACAGCTCGTCAACGGTCTCGGACTTGCCGATGATGGCGTTGGTGATGATGTTAACGCCCATTGCCTTGAGGTTCTCGATCTCGGCAGCAACGATCTCCTTGGGGAGACGGAATTGCGGGATACCGTAAACGAGAACGCCGCCGGCCTTGTGGAAGGCCTCAAAAATGGTGACCTCGTAGCCGAGCTTGCGCAGATCGCCTGCACAGGTAAGGCTGGACGGACCCGAGCCGACAACGGCGACCTTGTGGCCGTTGGATTCGGGAGCTACGGGTGCGACCTTCTCGGCCTTGTTCATGTGGTAGTCTGCGACAAAGCGCTCAAGGCGGCCTATGCCGACGCTCTCACCCTTGATGCCGCGGACGCACTTGGACTCGCACTGCTTCTCCTGCGGGCAGACACGGCCGCAGACGGCGGGCAGGGAGTTGGTGGAGGTGATTATCTCATAAGCTGCATCGAAGTCGCCCTCTGCGACCTTTGCGATGAACTCGGGAATACGAACGGAAACGGGGCAGCCGGTACGGCAGGGGGTGTTGTGGCAGTTAAGGCAGCGCTTTGCCTCGTCCATTGCCATCTCGGGAGTGTAGCCGAGAGCGACCTCGTCAAAATTGCCTGCACGGACCACGGGATCCTGCTCGGGCATCGGGTTTTTATCCATTCTCATATTAGCCATTGCGCTTACCTCCGGTCATATTGCAGATATGCTTTGCAGCCTCGTCCTGCTCGGGCTTGTAGAAGGCTGCACGCTTGATCAGCGAGTCAAAATCAACCTCGTGTGCATCAAAGTCGGGGCCGTCGACACAAGCAAACTTGGTCTCGCCGCCGACGATGACACGGCAGCCGCCGCACATGCCGGTGCCGTCGACCATGATCGGGTCGAGGGAGATGATGGTCTTGATGCCGTAGGGGCGGGTGACCTCTGCAAGGAACTTCATCATGATGTCCGGGCCGATGGCGATGACACGGTCAAACTGGGGTCTGCCCTCGGCGATATTAGCGTCGATCTCCTGCTGCAGCAGAGCGGTGGTGAAGCCCTTGATGCCGTAAGAGCCGTCATCGGTGCAGATGATGGACTTGTTGGAAGCGGCCTTCATCTCGTCCTCAAGGATGACGATGTCCTTGCTGCGGAAGCCTGCGATAAAGGTGACATCGATGCCCTTCTCGTGCATTTCCTTAGCAATGGGGTATGCGATGGCGCAGCCGACGCCGCCGCCGACGACGCAGACCTTCTTCAGGCCGTCCATCTCGGTAGCCTTGCCGAGCGGGCCGACGAAGTCGGTGATGTAGTCGCCTTCCTCAACGGTGTGGAGCATTTTAGTGGTGCGGCCTGCAGCCTGAACCATGACGGTGACGGTGCCCTTCTCACGGTCGTAGCCTGCAACGGAGACAGGGGTACGCTCGCCCTGCTCGTCAAGACGGAAGATGACGAACTGGCCGGCCTGCGCATGTCTCGCAACCAGCGGAGCTTCGATCTCGAACAGGCAGATGGTCTTTGCCTCGTTCAGAAATCTTTTAGTTACTACTTTGAACATTTTTTACTACCTCTTATCCATTTAATAATTATTTTGTTTTCACATTATTCGGATAACAGTCGTATTTTAATCTAATTGCACAGGAATGTCAACAGACCAAATGCATAAGTTTGTTTAAAAAGCCTTGAATTTCAAAGGTTTTTTAAGCATGCTTGATTATTAATTAACTAAGAATTGCGCATGATCATGCTCAATTTGCGCATTTTTGCGTTTTGCCGTATAATGCTGTCGAGGTGAGGCACATGTCAGTTGAGAAATCAGGCTTCGGAGCATACACGCTCTATACGATAAAAAACGCCGCCGGAGCGAGTGTCAGCGTAACGGATCTCGGTGCGGCGGTGCAAAGCATCATCGTTCCCGACAGAAACGGTGTCTTGGGCGATGTCGTCCTCGGCTACGATACGCCGCAGGAATATCTCGATAACGACGGCTATTTCGGAGCCGCCGTCGGCAGGTACGCAAACCGCATCGCCGGTGCGCAGTTTACGCTGAACGGCAATGTTTATAAGCTCACCGCAAACGAGGGTGCGAACACCCTGCACGGCGGTGTCGGATTTTCAAAGCGCCGCTTTGATTTGACCGCCGTCACCGAAAATTCCGTACGCTTTGAGCTAACTGACCCTGACGGGGGCGACGGTTTCCCAGGAAATATCACGGTGAGCGTGGAGTATGAGTTCACCGACGATAACAGACTCGTCATAAGCTACACCGCCCGCAGTGACAAGGACACCGTACTCAATCTCACAAACCACAGCTATTTTAATCTTGCAGGCAGGGGAGATATCCTCTCGCACGAACTTATGATAAATGCGGACAGCTACCTGCCCGTTGACGGTGAGCTCATCCCTACAGGCGAGGTGAGACCCGTTGACGGCACGCCTTTTGATTTCCGCACTCGCCGAGAAATCAAAAACGGATATTACGACCACTGCTTTGTGCTCAACGGCGAAAAATGTGCCGAGCTGTACGAGCCGGAGTGCGGCAGGATCATGCGTGTCACGACCGATATGCCCGCCGTCCAGTTTTACGCAGGCGGTGCAACCGGCATGCGACATGGCAAAAACGGCGCAGTCTACGGCAAAAACTCCGCCCTATGCTTAGAAACGCAGTTTTACCCCGATGCACCCAACCGCCCCGACTTCCCGACCGCCGTATTAAGAACAAACGAGACCTACTCACACCGCACGGCGTACGAGTTTGCGACGGATAAACGAGAATGACTACGATAAAGATAGACGAATACACCTTTTCCGTTGATGTCGAAAAGACGAGAGAGTATTACGAAACGCACTCCCTGTGCGACTGCGCAAGCTGCCGCAATTTCTATGCGCAGGTGAGGGGAAAGCTCCCGAAGCTTGATGAGTTTTTTACGCAGTTCGGCGTTGATATCTCACGCCCCGACGAAATATGGAGCGTCGAAGCGGATGACCATATCGACTACATAAGCACCGACTATACCGTCTGTGGCAGGGTCGAGGAAATGGGCAAGTACGAAATAGACCTATACGACGAGCAATTTTTGAGCGTCGTCGTGACCGACGGCTTTACCTCTCCAAACGAGCAGACCGGCGAGTATTTTACCCTCTCCGTCGATAATATCTCGCTCCCGTGGGTCTTAAACGAGCCCTTCCCGAAGCCGATAAAGGCAACTGCACCGTCAAAGCTCAAGCGCTTCCTCGGCAAAATATTCGGATAAAATAAGCCTCCTTTTGCATCGGCAAAAGGAGGCTTTGCTATTAATCTAATCAATCCAGCGCCAAATTCCAAACTGTGTCACGGGGGAGAGCTTTGGCCTCGTAGGCTGCAATAAACGGAGTGCCGTAGCGGTCAGGGCGGCGTACAAGTGCGCTTTTTGCGCCGAGCTTACTGCACAGCGCCGGAATAAACTCCGGAGAGTCGTTCAGCACCTCTTTCACAAGCAGAACACCGTTATCCACATAGCCGCAGGCGATGCCGCCCTTGCAGCCGAACAGCCCGCCGCCGTATCTCTTGCAAAGAGCTTCCTGAAACAGCATGTAGCCGTAATTTAGGTTTACATAATTATTATCACGCAGAATATCCGCACGCTTGAAGGCGTACTCATCGGCAAAAAGCGGTGTTATTTCGGCGGCGCTGTCCGAGGGGAGCACCGTTTCGTACAGGCACCTTGTTGCGGTCTGAAATCCGCCGACACGCTCGTACCAAGCATACAGCGACTCCTCGGCGGGAAGCGTGGTGCAAATTTCAATGCCGTTTTCCCAGCAGTACCTTTCGCAGGCTGAAATGAGCTTCGCGCCGATGCCGCAATTGCGGGCAGAAGGCTCAACGGCGACGGCGTAGATATACCCTAACTTTACCGGCGGCTTTTCCGGGCTCCAAAGCTCGGCGTCCAGAAGATACGCAGCGCCCAAAAGCTCACCGTCTGCCTCTGCGACAAGCCCGGTTCCCATCGACGGCAGCAGCTCAAAAAAGCGGTCAACGAGCTCCGGTGCATCACCGAAGGTCTCCGTCCACAGGCGCTTGAGCGAGGGAATATCATCCTGCCGGTATTCGTTTATATTGATTGCGTAATACATATCATCTTGACCTTACGATGTATTTTATGAGTATCTCCTCGGGCTTATACGACAGCTTGGAGGTGCGCAGAGCAGGGTTGCCCATGTCATCTTCTCGGTTTACATAACGCACATCCGGGTGCTTTGCCATGACCATGCGGGCCATCTCACGGCAGAGCATGGTGTACGTCCCGTCAATGTCGGTGTAGGCCTTTTCAAAGTGCGTGCAGAAGGTGTCGGAGCTTATGACCTCACCGACGGTGAAGCCGACGAGCCTGCCGTCTGCAATGAGCATACCGCCCTCAAGACCCAACTCGTCAAAGCTTTCAAAGCCACGGACTATGGCATCGTGCTCAAAGCCTATATCATCGGTAAGCCGGTCTTGCGACTGCCGCGTCCACTTATCGAGCATATCGAGGCAATCGGGGAGGCGGTCGGCCGTTATCGGCTCAAAGCTCCATTCGTGCTCGGCCTCAAAGCGGTTGCAGTAGTTGCGCTTTGCGTGCAAATGTCTGCCCGGGTATTCGGCGAGCTTGCCTATCTCGTAGATGTAGTCTGAAAAATCCCTGTCCTCGATGATTTCAAACTCATCGGGATAAGCTTCGTTTATGAGCGCAAGGTGTTCCTCGCAAACGCCGCAGATGCGCAATGGGAGAGCGTTCCTGTCGCATATGCCCTGCATAAATTCAAAGCTCGGACGGATATCTCCGCTGCCGACGGGGAAGGCGAAGAACAATTCGCCCTTTCTGTGCAGCAAAGTGACGAGTCTGTCGCCGCAGAGGGTGACAGACTGCTTAAAGCGCTTGTCCCACATGTAAACATTGCCGAAGCAGAAGTCGGCACTGCGGGAGTTTTCAATTTCAAAAAGCCTGTCAACGGCAGGCTTTAGGTCAAGTGTGATTGGCTTAAGAGAGTGCATCGGTCAATAGGTTTCCTTACAAATTCTTTTTATCTCGCTTCTTATCGAGCGCAGGTCGGCAAAGGTCTCGGGGCGCTTTGAAATATCCCTGAGCAGCGCCGAGGGGTGGTATATCGCAGTCATGCGGCGGCCGTTAATGTCAAACCACAGTCCGTGCTCACGGGTGATGCGAAAATCATCCCGAATGAGCGCTGTGGCGGAAATGCGGCCGAGACATATAATTATTTTGGGGTCTACGAGCTCTATCTGCTCTGCGAGCCACGGGTAGCAGGCATCCTGCTCCTCGTCACGGGGGTCACGGTTTCTCGGCGGGCGGCACTTTACGATGTTTGCGATGTACACCTTACTGCGGTCAAGGTCTATCATCCTGAGCATATTATCAAGCAGCTGCCCCGCCGGCCCCACAAAGGGTATGCCCTGCAGATCCTCCTGCTCACCCGGGCCTTCGCCGATGAGCATTACCTCGGCACGGTCGTTGCCGACACCGAACACCAAATTCGTCCGTGTTTTTCCGAGCTCGCAGCGCATGCAACCCAAACAATTGGCGTTCAGCTCCTCCATATTAGCACAGCGCATCAGCTTTCCTCCGAATACTTCGCAAGCTCCAGCAGGATCTCACGCTTGTTATTATCAGGGTATTCCATTACATAGTCGAGCAGGAATTTGAGCATCTCGCCAAGCTCCGGCCCCTTGAGTCCAAGACTCAACAGATCGTCGCCCGAGACGGCAAGATGTTTGAGCGAAAAGCACTCGCCGCTTTTGAGCACGGCTTTGAACTCCTTTTCGCAGTTAAGTCCGTTTATAACATCGTAGGCGGCGACTGCGCAGGCTACGGAGTCGACCCCGTAGCGGCTCAAAAGCTTTTTCCAGCCTAACTTATCTGTCGGTGCTTCGCACTTTAGCATTTCCTCGGCATCGGCGCAGCAGCGCAGGGTGCGCCCATCGAGCCGAAGCTCCTCCAAAAATGCGTGCGCCGACGGGATATAGCCGTATTTTTGGAGCATTATACTGAATGTGACCCAACGGGTCAAGGGCTTGCGGGTCATGTTCGCAATGTCGGCATAATTGGGGCTTGCCCAGCCGTTTCCGGGTATGTAGCGCCTTAAAAGTCCGAACTTTATCGCAACGCCCAGCGTCTCGGGGCGGGTGGTGAGAAGTATCTTCTCAAGCTCATCACGCACACGCTCCGGCGCAAGCTCTGCGGCAAGGGGGGCGCACTCCGATATTGCGGCAACGGTCTCGTATTCTATTGTAAAGCCGAGACGGGCGGAAAAACGGAGTGCCCTGAACATTCGCAGCGCATCCTCGTTAAACCTGAGCATCGGGTCGCCGACACAGCGTATCGTACGCTCACGGATTGCCTGTACGCCGTCAAAGGGATCGGAGAGCATGCCGTCTGCCGAAAGGGCGATGGCGTTCATCGTAAAATCACGGCGGCTGAGGTCGCTTATGAGTTCGGAAACGAAAGTTACCGACTCCGGCCTGCGGTGGTCACGGTAGCTGCCGTCGGTACGGAAGGTCGTGACTTCTGCGGAGCGGTTGCCGACCTTGACGGTGACGGTGCCGTGCTTTATGCCGGTGGGCTCCGAGCCCGGGAAAATGCTCATGACCTCCTCTGGCAGAGCGCTCGTGCATATATCCCAGTCCTGCGGGGTAATGTCCATGAGCACATCACGGACGCAGCCGCCGACAAGATACGCCTGATGCGATCTTGCCTGCAGACCGAACAGTATTTGCCTGACATATTTGGGCGGGTTTATTTGTGGCATGAATAACACCTATAACAGTATATGAATATTAAACTACTTGTAAAGTCTCGATTACAGTATTATAATATCATTTGCCAAATGATACATCAATAAGAATTTGTAAATTAAAGATGCGGCAAAATCGCATTGATTGGAGATATTATGTCTGATTTTGATAAGTTTCTTAAAAAGGGCAGCAAGGGTCATCTTATAGGCATCGGCGGCGTTTCAATGTCTCCGCTTGCCGAGGTCCTGCATGACGCAGGGCTTGAGATAACCGGCTCTGACATCGCAGAGAGCGAGCGCACCTCAAATCTCCGTGGCAAGGGTATTGAGATTTTCATCGGTCACGATGCGTCGAACATCACCCCCGATACGCAGTTTGTCGTCAGAACTGCCGCCGCCCATGACGATAACCCCGAGGTCATAAGAGCGCATGAGATGGGCATCCCTGTGTTTGAGCGCACGCAGGCTTGGGGCGCCATAATGAAGGGGTATAAAAATGCCCTGTGCATTTCAGGCACGCACGGCAAGACCACGACCACTTCTATGTGCACTCACATTCTCATGGCGGCCGAGAAAGACCCCACCGTCATGATAGGCGGCACTCTGCCGCTTTTGCAGGCCGGCCACCGTGTCGGCAACGGCGACACCATCGTCATGGAGTCGTGCGAGTATTATAATTCGTTTTTGCAGTTTTATCCCACGGTCGCCGTGATACTGAACATTGAGTCGGATCACCTCGACTTTTTCTCCGGCATCGAGGATATCAAGAAGAGCTTCCGTGCCTTTGCCGAGAATGTGCCGCATGACGGCTATGTCGTTGCAAACTACGACGATGAGAACACCATGGACGCTCTCAAGGGCATTGACCGCAATGTCGTGACCTTCGGTCTTACCTCCAAGGCGGATGTGTACGCAAAAAATGTTGTGCGCATAGGCTCGCTCACGAAGTTTGACATTATGTACAAGGGTAAGTACCTTGAGACGGCAAATATCCATGTCCCCGGCGAGCATAATCTCAAAAACGCACTGGCCGCAGCGGCCGCGAGCATTTGCCTCGGCATAAAGCCGACGGCGATAAAGTACGGCCTTGCGGGATTTTCCGGCGCCGGACGGCGCTTTGAGTTCAAGGGCAAGTTTAACGGTGCGGATGTCTTTGACGACTACGCCCACCATCCGGGCGAGGTCAAGGCACTGCTTGACGCTGTTGAGCTTTTAGGCTACAAGCGCACCATCGTTATATTCCAGCCGCACACCTACAGCCGCACAAAGGCGCTGTTTAACGACTTTGTCCGCCAACTCAAGCGGCCGGATATCGTCTACCTTGCCGAGATATTTGCCGCCCGTGAGAAAAACACTCTCGGCATCAGCTCCAAGGACTTGGCGGACAACATAGACGGTGCAAGGTTTTACAAAACCTTCGGCGAGATAGTTCAAAGCCTGCGCGAGACGGCTCAGCCCGGTGACATTATACTCACCGTCGGAGCGGGCAATGTCTATAAGATCGGCGAGCAGCTTTTAGAGGACGATTACGAGTAATAAAACAACGATGCATGATCTCGGCATAACAATGCCGAGATTTTGCTGCCGAATCAAGACATACAAATGTGAAACGGAGAATACTATGAAAATACAATGGCTTGGACATTCATGCTTTAAGATAAGCCATGACGGCTACAGCGTCGTCATTGATCCGTATGACCTCACGAATGCACACTACCCGCCGCTCAAGGTCGATGCCGATGCGGTGCTCGTGAGTCATGAGCACAGGGGACACAACTACCGTGAGGGCGTGCGCCTTTCCGGCACGATTAAGCCCTGCCCGTACGAGGTGAGCGTCATTGACTGCTTTCACGACACGAGCTGGGGCTCATTAAGAGGCAAAAATAAGATACATATCATCAATTGGGACGGATACAAGCTCGTACACATGGGAGACCTCGGCAGTATGCTCACCGATAACGAGAAGGCCGAGCTTTTCGGAGCAGATGTCCTCATGATAGCCGCCGGCGGCTTCAGAGCCATGCCCAGCGATAAAACAAAGCCCCTCGCAGACGAAATTTTTGCAAATGTCGTAATCCCCATGCACTATGCGCATGACGGCTGCGGCAGCCGCAGGATGGAAAGGGTGGAGGCATTCACCGACCAGTACATGCCGCTTGACCTTGTGCGTTTTTACGATACCGACACCATAACCATCGACCATAACACGCCCCAGCAGGTGGCGGTGCTCAAGTACATGAGGTGATTGTTTACACAAATCCCTTGATTTATCGCTATCGGCGGTATATATTACACTAAGTTTTAAAATGATAAGCGTAGGGGGAAAGCCCGTGGGTAAAGCAAAGGAACAAAACTATCTGCACGGTGCGGCAATACTCACCGCCGGCGTTGTTATAATGAAGATCCTCGGTGCGATCTACAAGATCCCCATCGGAAACCTGCTCGGTGACGACGGGTACGGTCTGTTCATCTCGGCGTACAATGTCTACAGCGTGTTTCTGATGCTGGCGACGGCCGGCCTGCCGGTGGCATTGTCGAGAATGGTGAGCGAGGCTCACACGCAGGGCAGGCAGATGCAGGTGCGCCGCACCTTCTCTGTCGCATTGTGGACATTTTTCGCATTAGGCGCAATCAGCACGGCGATAATGTTCCTGTTTCCTGATTGGCTTGCCGGTATCCTGCATAATCCCGACACCGCACTGAGCATACGCACGCTTGCACCGGCGGTGCTTTTGGTGTGCCTCACCTCGGCGTTCAGGGGCTATGCGCAGGGACACGGAAACATGATACCCACGACCGTGGGTCAGGTGCTCGAGGTGCTCGTCAAGGTCGTTGTCGGCCTTTTGCTGGCGTGGTATTTTGTCGCAAACGGCTACGATAAGCCCATTGCCTCGGCCGGAGCCATCTTCGGCGTTACCGTCGGCTCGTTGGCGGTGCTTATATACATGTATGTGTATAAGGTTCGCAACTACAAGATCATTCCCGTTGCCGAGCCCGATATCCCCGAGCCTCGGGGAGAGATATTCAAAAACCTTATCAGGATCGGCATACCCATTGCTCTCGGCTCTATCGTTTTGTCGTTTATCAATCTGCTTGACTCCGGCCTTTGCATGGCAAGACTTCAGGACGCAGCGGGCTTTACCTATAACGAAGCAAAGGTGCTCTACGGTGTTTACGGCAAGGCACAGACTCTGTTCAATGTTCCTGCGGCATTTATAACGCCCTTGACCATCTCCGTCGTTCCGGCTATCGCCGCAAAGATCGTTATCGGCGACAAAAAACTGGCGGCCAAGATATCCGAGGACTCGCTGAGAATTTCCATGGCGCTATGCCTTCCCATGGGCGTCGGACTTGCTGTGCTCGCAGACCCCATCATGAAGATAATTTACCCCGGCGCTCACGAGTCCGGCACGCTGCTTTTGTGCCTTTTGGGTATCGCATCGATATTCGTATGCTTCTCACTCATGACGACCGCCGTTTTGCAGGCAACGGGCAAGGAGAAGCTCACGGCGTATTCCATCATCGCCGGCGGCCTTATGAAGATAACCGTCAACTGGTTTCTTGTCGGCATCCCGGAGCTCAACATCTACGGCGCACCCATTGGTACGCTGTGCTGCTATGTAACGATGTGTGTCTTGAACCTCATTTTCATTGCCCGCAGCTTCGAAAAGTCACCGTCGGCAAAGGAAGTGTTCGTAAGACCCGGCGCTGCCTGCCTTATCATGGGCGCCGTGACCTACGCCGTGTACTACGCAGGCTCGCTTGTTTTAGACTATGACAGCAAGCTTTATATGGCTGCCGCAATGTGCGTTGCGATGCTCGTCGCAGTCGTCGTTTACGCCGTTGCCGCCATCAAGCTGCGTGCCATAACCGCCGAGGACATGAAGCTCATACCAAAAGGCGAAAAGATAGCAAAATTGCTCCATATGCGCTGAAAATTGAAAAAAGTATTAAAAAATCATGCTTTTATGAAAAAAAGACTTGATTAACAGGGCATAATGTGGTAGATTTTCAATGCGCTTTCGCAGGGGGGCGCAATTTCCCTGTAAATAACCCGAGGCTCATTTGCTGATACGGGCTATATATACAATCACGAATTACGCACGAAATTTTAGGAGGATTACACATGAATAAGGCAGAACTTATAACAGCCGTCGCAGAAAAGACCGGTCTTTCCAAGAAGGACTCCGAAAAGGCTGTCAACGCCGCATTTGATACCATTGTTGACACTCTGGTTTCCGGCGAAAAGGTTCAGATGGTTGGCTTCGGCGTTTTCGACATCAAGGAGCGCGGCGTCCGTGTCGGCCGTAACCCCAAGACCCGTGAAGAGATCGAGATCCCCGCAACTAAGGTCCCCTTCTTCAAGGCAGGCAAGGCTCTCAAGGACGCAGTTGCAAAATAATTGATATGAAAAGGCCGCCGTTTGGCGGCTTTTTTCAATAGGAGACTGTATGAGACTTGATAAGTATCTGAAGGTGTCCCGACTGATAAAGCGCAGAACGGTGGCGAACGAGGCCTGCGACGGTGAGCGTGTTTCCGTAAACGGCCGTCAGGTCAAGGCAAGCTATCAGGTCAAGGTCGGTGATATCATCGAGATCGCCTTCGGCCAGCGCAGCTTGAAGGTCGAGGTGCTCGCCGTGAACGAAGCGGCAAAAAAAGACGAAGCTCCGGCAATGTACCGTGAGCTTGAGTGAAAATTAAACGGCATAGCGTACATCTTGTGGGCTGTGCCGTTTTTTTGCCTTTATTTTCAATAATGTTGTTTGTGCAAAGTGCATATTATTGTCATGCTATTTTCGGCAAAATGTAGAATTGATTTTTTTGTTTGACTTTTGACACTGTTAATTATTTAATTATATGTGTACCCTCGGCTAACAAGGAAATACACGCCTGACAGCGCCCCTTTTCAGCGCTTTCCGCCCTTTTTTTGCCTTGCCGGGTTACGACCTGCCCTCACCAAAAAAGAACGGAAATCAGACTGCCAAAACCGTACATTCCCTTGTTAACCGAGGGTATAGGGGAATATTTAAATACTGAAGGAGGAGTAACATGTTCACAAAGCACACCGATCCGATGTGGCAGCAGGAGTATGAGACTTGGGTCAACGGAATTCGTCCCGACACAAAGTTCGGCACGAAATTCGACGAGCAGCCCAGAGAGCTCATTCAAAAGCTGGCGCTTCACATCACCGACCGCAAATTTGTCAAGGAGATCAAAACCTCCGATGCCGAGTACTACGGCATGGCACCTTGGGTGACCGACGAGATGGCAGAGGTAGCACTCACCATGAAGGTACACAAGGTCTACAAGGTCGACGAGATCCTGAAGATGAACAAAAAGCACACGAGAGAGCACCTGGTGGAGATCCTTGAGGAGCTTTGTCAGGTCGGCATCGTAGAGTACAAGTTTGAAAACGACATTAATGCCACAGGCGAAAAAATGTATGCTCTGCCGCCTTATATCGTTGGCAGCGGCGAGTACATGGGCATGAAAAAGTCGATGGTCGAAAAGGAGCCGACTGCGGCAATGCTGTTTGACCGCATGGCCTTTGAGCCGCTCAAGGGCTTTACCCAGTTCGTCCCGCCCGGCGGCTCGGGCATGGCGATGCATGTAGTGCCTGTCGAGAAGGCGATACCCGCACAGAGTAACTCCGTTTCCCACGAGCATCTTTCGTATTGGCTCGACAAGTACGAGATCTACGCCACCGTGCCCTGCGTTTGCAGAATGTCCAAGGAGATAATCGACGAGGGCGCAGGTGAGGATTACGAGGATATGTGTATCGCTGTCGGCTCGATGGCAAGATACGCCGTTGAGACGCACCGTGGCCACTACATCACTTACGATGAGGTCATGGAGATCTTGCAGCGTGCCGAGGATCAGGGCTGCGTGCACCAGATAACCAACCTTGACGGCGATCAGCGCATTCTCGGCATCTGCAATTGCAGCCCTGCGACCTGCTGTGCGATAAGAGCCAGCCAGTTCTTTAACTGCCGCAACCTCTCCCGCTCGGCATATGTCGCCCATGTCGACACCGAAAACTGCGTTGCCTGCGGCAAGTGCGTCGAGGTCTGCCCTGTCGGTGCGGTGAAGCTCGGTCAGAAGCTGTGCACCAAGGACGGACCAATCCAGTACCCCAAGGCCGAGGTCCCCGATGAGACCCGGTGGCCGGAGGAAAAGTGGAACCCCAACTACCGCTACGATGCCCGTACCAACTGCCACGACACCGGCACAGCCCCCTGTAAGACCGCCTGCCCGGCTCACATTGCGATACAGGGCTATCTTAAGATGGCAAACGAGGGACGCTACAGCGAGGCTCTTGCGCTTATTAAGCAGGATAATCCGTTCCCTGCAATCTGCGGCAGAGTGTGCAACCGCCGCTGCGAGGATGCGTGCATGCGAGGCAATATCGATGCTCCCGTTGCAATCGATGCGGTCAAGAAATACATAGCAGAGCTCGACCTCAAGGCCGAGACGAGATACATCCCCGAGATAAAGTCCGAAAAGCGCTACGGCCGCTTCGACGATGTCAAGGTCGCCGTCATCGGCGCAGGCCCTGCGGGTTTGAGCTGCGCTTACTATCTTGCGCTCATGGGCTATTATCCCACCGTGTTTGAAAAGAATAAGCACCCCGGCGGCATGATGCGCTACGGCATCCCCGAATATAAGCTCGGCAAGAAGGTCATCGAGGCCGAGATACAGGTTCTCAAGGAGCTCGGTGTCGAGATACGCTGCGGCGTTGAGATAGGCAAGAACATCACCGTTGAGCAGCTGCGCAAAGAGGGCTATAAGAGCTTCTATGTCGCAATCGGTGCACAGAAGGCCGCCGCTCTTGGCATCCCGGGCGAGGAGCTGGCGCTCGGCGGCGTTGACTTCCTGCACGAGGTCGCCGAAGGCAAGAAGCCGGCGCTCGGCAAGAAGGTCGTCGTTGTCGGCGGCGGCAATGTTGCCATCGATGTTGCCCGCACGGTAATAAGGCTCGGCGTTAAGGATGTCACCATCGTCTACCGCAGAACGGAAAAAGACATGAAGGCGGACGCTCTCGAAGTCAAGGAAGCCCGTGAAGACGGCGTGAAGTTCCTGTTCGAGCATAAGCCTGTCGAAATAGTCTCCAAGGACGGCAAGATAACTGCGTTCAGGTGCGAGTGCGGCGATGTCAAGTGCGACACCGTTATTGCGGCGATAGGCCAGAAGATAGATCTCGGCGGCATCGCAGCCGAGGGCCTTGCGCTTACCGACAAGGGCACGGTCATCGCCAAGGAGCTTACATATCAGACCAATGTCCCCGATATCTTCGCAGGCGGCGATGTTCAGACCGGACCTAAGTTCGTCATCGATGCCATCGCGGCAGGCCGTGAGGCGGCAATATCCATGCATCGCTACATGCGCCCGCACAGCTCGCTCACGCTAAACAGAAACCGCCGCGACTACATCGAGCTTGACAAGAGTAAGGTCGTGTTCCCGATAGATAAGCTCAAGGCTCCCGAGCGTCAGTGCGAGGCTTACGAGAACCTCACCGAGGAGCAGGTCAAGTTTGAGACCTCCCGCTGCCTCGGCTGCGGCGCAAGCATCGTCGATGAGAACAGGTGCATCGGCTGCGGTCTGTGTACAACGAGGTGTCACTTCGACGCTATCCACCTGAGCCGTGATGTACCCGAATGCTCCAATCTCGTTCCGAGAGAGGACACCATGAAGGTCATGCTCCCGTACATGGCAAAGCGTGCGGCAAAGATAGCGATAAAGGATCTCAAGGCAAAGCTCGGCAAGTAAAACAATAAAAAAATTACCTCACCGCAGGCGAACCTGTGGTGAGGTGAATTTTTTATAATCAATATATCAAATCATGTACTTCTTAACATCCTCGCCGACGGTCTCGGGATCGAGGGTGGCACTTATAATAAAATCAATGTTTTCCTTTGCGGAAAAAGCGTCCAGCCAGCCGAGAAACTCCGTGAACTTCTGGGGGTCCTTGTCGCTGACGATCTTGTAGAAATTATCGACAAAAACATGGGTGATATCATAGTTGCCGGAGTGCAGACCGCAGATGAAGCCTCTTATAAACTCATAAGAGCCGACGCTGTAAGAGCCTGCCTCGATAAGGCGAGCCTGATAGGGAATATCGAAGGTGAGCTTTTTCTCCTTTTCGATGCAAACGACATCGCCGTTCTCACTGGCGACTGCCTCCCGAACCAGCTCAACAAGGCGCTTGGTCTTTCCGGAACCCTTGAGACCCAAAATCAACTTAACCATTGTGACCATCTCCTTACTAAAAATATGGCTTTATTGTTGAGTTTAGATTAACATTTTTCGCTCAACAAAGCAAGAAGAAAAGTGTAAATATTTTAATAACCGCTCAATTGACTTGAGCGGTTATGTTTTAACTATGATTTAGTTGGGCTTGCCGAGCATTTTGAACATATTCTTTTTGTACGCCTCGACGCCGGGCTGGTCAAAGGGATTTACGCCCGACATGTAGCCGGAAATCGCGCAGGCAAGCTCAAAGAAGCATACCAGAGACGCAAAACCCGCCTCGTCCCTTGCGGGGACGGAGATGCCGATGTTGGGAACGCCGCCGGAGATGTGCGCAGCCTTAACGGCCTCGGCAGCGGTCTTGCAAATGCCTGCAAGCTCCTTGCCTGCAAGGTAGTTGAGCCCGTCCGGATCGCCCATTTCAAACGGGATCGTAAAGCCTCTGCACGGTTCATCAAAGCTTACGATCGTCTCCATAAGCGTGCGAGGACCGTCCTGAATGTACTGCCCCATCGAGTGCAGGTCAGCCGTCAGCTCGACCGAGGCGGGGAAGATGCCGATGCCGTTTTTGCCCTCGCTTTCACCGTAAAGCTGTTTCCACCACTCGGCCATGAAGCGGAAGCTCGGCTCATAGCAGCCGAGAATTTCAATGCTTTTACCGTTGCGGTAAAGATGCTGTCTTGCTGCGGCGTACTGCCACGCAGGATTCTCCGGCGAACGCAGGTCAAGTGCCTTGAACTCCTCGATAGCGGTGTTGACGACGGTTTTGATATCAATACCTGCAACTGCCATGGGAAGCAGACCAACTGCCGAGAGCACGCTGTATCTTCCTCCGACATCGTCGGGAACGACGAAGCACTCCCAACCCTCGCTGTCGGCAAGGGATTTCAGAACGCCCTTGTGGGCATCGGTGGTCGCAAATATATGCTTTTTTGCGGCCGTGCCGTACTTCTCCTTGAGGAGCTTGCGGAAAATGCGGAACGCCACGGCAGGCTCAAGCGTCGTGCCGGACTTGGATATGACATTGACATCAAAGTCGCAGTCTCCAAGCTGCTGCAGCATATCGTTGAGTGCATCCGGTGAAAGACCGTTGCCGATGAAGAATATCTTGGGGTCATTCTCGCCTCTGACGGGACGCAGAAGCTCGATAGCGCCTCTTGCACCGAGGTAGGAACCGCCGATGCCTATAACGACGAGCGCCTTTGAGCGGGAGCGTATACGCTGTGCCGCACTTAGGATGCTCTTAAGCTCCGTATCCTTTATCCGCTGGGGAAGCTCCAGCCAGCCGGTAAAATCATTACCTGCGCCGGTACGATCGACAAGCTCTCTGTGAGCCCTCGATGCCGCCGCAAAGTCAAGCTCCGCCGGGTCAAAAAAAGCGGAAACACCCGATAAATCGACCTTAACCATAATTGCCTCCGTATCTGAAGTAACAGTATTAATATATTATACATCAAATATATATAAAATCAAGCGATTTGTGCTCAAGTGGGGAAATAGACGCTGAAAATATAGAAATCTTAACACGAAGTGGGGCAAATTACCCTATTCCGAGATAAGAAAGCGCAATATCGGTGAATATCCCGAGCAGCCCCGCTCGCTCAACATCGCTTCCGGCAATGAGAGGTACCTCACGGAACACCTTGCCGCCTGTGCGCACGGTGAGCGTGCCGAGCTTCTGCCCTTTTTTGACGGGCGCAGGCACGCTCTCGGGCAGGTCAACATCATAGGTGATGTCCGCCGTGCCGGATTTTTTTATCAGTGCCGTCTCCTCGCCTGTGTACACCGGCTGCACGCTGTCACACTTGCCGAGCCTGACCTTCACCGGCGGAAGCACCTCATTCGAGCGCAGGGAGCAAAGCTTGTAGTTTGCAAAGCCGTAGTTTAGCAGTGCTTTAGCGTCATTGTTTCTCGACTCTATCGAATCGCCGTGCATGATGACGGCAATGTACTCCACGCCGTCCCGCTCTGCCGTTGCCGAAAGGCAGTACATGGCCTTGTCGGTGTATCCGGTTTTGAGCCCTGTGCAGCCGTCGTAGTAGTACACTAACTTGTTGGTGTTCGATAGCCCAAACTCGCCATCTCGTATGCTGTCCATCCAGATGGTCGAGTATTTCTTTATGAGGTCATGCTTTATGAGCGCACGGCTCATGACTGCAAGGTCATAGGCGCTTGTATAGTGCTCGGGGTCTTCGAATAGTCCGGTGCAGTTGCAAAAATGCGTGTCCTTGAGTCCGAGCTCGGCCGCTCTTTCGTTCATGCGCTGCACGAATGCCGGCTCCGAGCCGCAAAGAAATTCGCTCATCGCAACGGCGCAGTCGTTGGCTGAAACTACGGTGATGCACTTAAGCATCTCGTCAACGCTCATCCTCTCGCCCTCTTCAAGGTAAACGCAGCTTCCGCCGAAGGAAGCCGCCCGCTCGGAGGCTATGACTGTGTCGTCAAGGCTGATATCGCCACGCTCGACGGCTTCGACGATGAGCAGCAGCGTCATGACCTTCGTAACGCTCGCCGGAGGCCGCTTTTCGTGTGCGTTTTTCTCGTAGATGACCTCGCCGCTGGCCTTTTCCATCAAAATAGCCGACGGAGCTTTGATATCTATTGCATCATCACTTATCGTTTCTATCGCATGTGCCGGCACCGACATGAGCAGTGCGGCGAGAAATGTGCAGATCAGTTTCTTCATTGCTTATCCCTCCGAGAAAAGCATATGCTCACGGCGGGGGACAAAATGATAGGATTCGGCTCCCGTCAACTTAAGTTGCAAAATTATGCTTTATTCGACAAAAACCGATTTTATGTAAGATAAGTACAAAGCTAAAAAGCACTTGATTATTAAAGCGTTTTGAACATTTTCAACATAGTTTCCAACATTCGTTTTTCGAGGATTATTCAAAAACAGTTAACATAACATAAAAAATTCATAATTTACATAATATTTATTGACGGACAATTAAAGTAATAGTAAAATCAAACCAAAGCACGGAGGTGGACAGCTTGCGAAGAATGAATCATAATTACAAGGGCTATCTTGCATGGGGCATTACCGGCTTTGCCGTGGCCGCATGTGCGATAGTTTTCTATTTCGGCCTTGACTATATAAGCTCACTTATAAAAGCCATAGGCTCGTTTTTGGGCATACTCAGTCCCTTTATCTGGGGCCTTGTCATATCGTATCTTCTCATGCCGTCAATGGCGCTGTATGAAAAAAAGCTGTTTACGCCGCTGCTTATAAAGGCTCGCAATAAGTACCCCAAGCTGAAGCTCAGCGATAAGCTGCCGAGAGTGCTTGCAGTTGTTTTGGCCGAGATAGTTTTGGTGCTGATAATCACGGCGCTTATATATCTGATCGTCCCGCAGGTGTACGACTCCATTGCGACCATCGTCGCAAACAGCGGTGAGTATTTCGATTCCGCAAGCAAGACCATCGACAGGCTTTTGCGTGAAAATCCCGTTGTAGAGCAGTATGCCACCAAGATATTCGGGAACCTCGCCGATGCACTGACTAATTGGGCGCAAAACACGCTCCTTCCCAGCATGGACGGCGTTATCGTGAATATAACCACCGGCGTTTACGGTGTCTTGAAGGTCGTTTATAACATCGTCATCGGCATCATCGTCTCGGTGTACATTCTCTATAATCGTGAGACTTTCCGTGCCCACGCAATGAAGCTTCTGTACTGCATTTGCAGCACTAAGGCTGCAAAGAGCATCAGTGAAGCATTAAAGTTCACCGACAGGACCTTTATGGGCTTTATCACCGGTAAGCTGCTCGACTCTGCGATAATCGGCGCTATCTGCTATATCGGCTGCCTTATCATGAATATGCCCTATGCGCTTTTGGTGTCGGTCATCGTCGGCGTTACGAATGTCATTCCGTTCTTCGGGCCGTTCATCGGTGCGATACCGTCTGCACTTCTGATTTTACTCGTTGATCCGTGGAAGTGCCTCATATTCGTAATCTTCATTATTATCCTCCAGCAGGTCGACGGTAATATCATAGGGCCGAAGATCCTCGGCGGCTCAATCGGCATAAACGGCTTTTGGGTCATGTTCTCGATCATTCTGTTCGGCGGTCTGTTCGGCTTCTGGGGAATGCTTCTCGGCGTTCCTGTATTCGTCGTTATCTACACCGGCGTTACGAGGCTTGTGGATAAGCGCCTAAAGAAAAAGGATTTGCCGGATGACCCGGACTTGTATTCGGATTTAGACCATATAGACCCTGAATCGGGGACCATGATAATGCGCAAGCAGGCGCAGAAAGATAAGTAAAAAAGAAAAAAGCAAAAAACCTCCGCCCAAGCGGAGGTTTTGCATGTTTATCTGTGAGCCAGCGTGTCGTGAGCGTCCTTGAGAGCCGAGCACAGCTCGTCGAGCTCGTTTTTTGTCGTGTAACGGGAAAGACTTATACGCACGGCACCGTCGATGACCTCGGCGGGCAGCCCCATCGCTTCAAGCACATGGCTTCTGCCGCCCTTTTTGCAGGCCGAGCTTCGTGAGACAAAAACGCTTCTTGCTTCGAGAAAGTTCATCAAAACCTCGCTTCGCCAGCCGGGGAGCGATACACTCAAAATGTGCGGTGCTCCGCCGCCTATGATGACCGCCTCCGGCATCTCAGCAACTATGCGCCCGGCGGCATACTGCCTGAGCTGCGCCATACGCTCGGTGGCGTCATTCATGCTCGCCTTGGCAAGCTCGCAGGCTTTGCCGAAGGCGGCTATCTGCGGCATGGCCTCGGTTCCGGATCTTAGACCCGATTCCTGAGCGCCGCCCATGATATAGGGCTTGATTTTGACCCCTGTTTTGATATACAATGCGCCTATGCCCTTTGGAGCGTGAATCTTGTGGCCGCTGACGGTTATCATGTCCGCACCGAGCCGCTTTGCCGAAAACGGCACCTTCATGAAGCCCTGCACGGCATCGGTGTGCAATAGGGCAATTGACTTTGCCTTTTTGAGCGCCTTTGCAACGGCGGCAATGTCGGTGACGGCGCCGGTCTCGTTATTGACCATCATGAGGCTCACCAAGACCGTGTCCGGCCGCAGTGCGGCAGCGACCGCCTCCGGGGATATAGAGCCGTCAGACTCGGGTTTCAGCATCGTGACCTCAAAGCCACGGCGCTTGAGCTCGTCCATGGACTTTCTCACCGCATCATGCTCCACCTCGGAGCTTATGATGTGCAGCCCCTTGCGGCGCATACTCTCGGCACCGTTTATTATCGCCCAGTTGTCGCCCTCCGAGCCGCATGAGGTGAAGTACACCTCGCCAGGTGCGCAGTCCAGTGCGGCGGCAAGCTGCTTGCGGGCGTTATCCAAAACGGCCTTTGCCTCACGACCCTTTGTGTGGGTGGAGCTTGGGTTGCCGTAGGTTTCCAGCATCGTTTTATAAGCAATGTCCGCAGCCTCGGGGCAGACCCTCGTTGTTGCGGCGTTATCAAGATAGACTTCCATAGACTACTCCTTGTATATAGAAATGGAGAAAAGCATGAAATATATTATATACACTCTTGGCTGCAAGGTCAACCAGTATGAGACACAGGCGATTGAAACGCTGCTAAATGAGCACGGCCACACGGCGGCGTCAGAGGGCGAGAGCGCCGATGCCGTCATCGTCAACACCTGCGCCGTCACCGCCGAGGCAGGGCGCAAGTCCCGTCAGGCGATAAACCGTCTGCGCGAGGAAAACCCCGGTGCGGTCGTCGCCGTGTCCGGATGCTATTCGCAGCTTAGCCCCGACACTGCCGAAAAGCTCGGCGCCGATGTCGTGTTCGGCAGCGGCGACAGGGTAAAACTCGTCGAAGCTATCGAAAATGCGGCGCTTACCGGTACGCATAAAAAAATGCTCGATAAGCCCTTTGAGCGCAGAATATTTGAGGAACTGCCCGCCGGCGCCGTCGCAGGCCACACCCGTGCGCTTTTGAAAATTCAGGACGGCTGCGTCAATTTCTGCACCTACTGCATCATCCCCTATGCACGGGGGCCGGTGCGGTCCCTGCCGCT
>ENA-ORNO01000302-ORNO01000302.1-human-gut-metagenome-genome-assembly--contig:-NODE-302-length-34913-cov-4.641546_pt1 | contig 34913 bp, 26 predicted proteins | sample MGYA00242117_ERZ509026 | MGnify/ENA primary metagenome ERZ509026 (study PRJEB26280, sample SAMEA2338710) | human gut metagenome | biome: human gut; feature: human-associated habitat; material: faeces... | reverse complement strand
ACAAATGTAGGTGTCTTTTTTCATATGCCGGGGCTTCCTATACGGACGGGTTACCCGGGATAGGCGGAGAACATCTTTTGACTTCTATTGTTTATTATCAAAGGAATGCAGTGAAGTATAAGAATAAGAGAGACACTTTGTCCTTGCGGTGGGAATAACATGATTCTATAATAATAAGAGAAGAATCTTTATGATGAAATAAAAATACATTCTTTTGTGTAGTTTATCTTATGCAGGAGGCGATAGAGGGGAAATCTTTGATGAGAAATTATCTTGATTTCCTTTTCTTTTGCGTAAAAGTGCAAAGTGTAAGGTTTCCTTTTGGGGTATACAATGGCAGAAGTTTATATTGCACATATATCGGAAGATGGACGTAATTCGCAGCTGTTAGAAGATCATTTGCTAAATGTGGCTCAACTTGCAAAAGAGTTTGGCGCATCTATTGGTGTGCCTGATATGGCATACGGCTGTGGACTTGCACACGATTTTGGAAAATACTCTGATAAGTTTCAGAAGTATATCAGGGGGGAATTTCAAGGTAAGGTAGATCATTCTACTGCTGGTGCTCAATTTTTATGGAAACGGCAGCAGGAATATAATATATTTAGTTTATTGGGGTCATTTTGTATTGCCGGACATCATGCAGGATTACCTGATTATGGAGGCAGGGGAGATGACGATAGTACAGGAACTTTATTGGGGAGAATGAAGAAAAGGGTTCTTCCATACGAGCATGGATTAGAGAGGATCTCGTATCCTAATAAGATTGATTCTGAGGTGTTTCTGAAGTTTAAGAATGATCCCATAGCAGGAGCACTGTTTATACGGATGTTGTTTTCTTGTTTAGTTGATGCTGATTTTCTCGATACAGAACGGTATATGTTGACCGAGTGCGTGCAACGTGGAAATTTTTCTACAATAAAAGAGCTCGAAGGATTATTTTTTCAAGTATTGACAAAGAAAGGTTATTTTACACCTAAATCAGATATTAATCGTAAAAGAACAAAAATATTGAAAAAATGTATGAATATGGGGATGGGAAAACCGGGGTTGTATGCACTGACTGTACCGACCGGTGGAGGTAAGACAATTTCTTCGTTGGCATTTGCGATGAAACAGGCTATTACGCAGAAAAAAGAGAGAATAATATATGCAATTCCGTATACATCTATCATAGAACAAACAGCAGAAGTATTTGAGGGATTTTTAGGGGAAGATAATATTATTGAAGCTCATAGCCAAATAGAATATGATGATACCAATGAGTCTATGGAAAAGAAACGATTGGCAACTGAAAATTGGGATGCTCCGTTGATTATCACGACGAATGTACAGTTTTTTGAATCTTTGTTCGCAAACCGTACTTCGCGTTGCCGTAAGCTCCATAATATAGCAAATAGTGTCATCATTCTTGATGAAGCACAAATGTTACCGGTTGATTTTCTTAAACCCGTATTGAACACGATAGAAGCACTTGTGAAATATTTTAATTGCACGGTTATTTTGTGCAGTGCAACGCAGCCACATTTGGAAAGAAACGGACTTCTATCAATGAGGCCCAAAGAAATTATGGAGGATATTCCAGAATTGTACGGTTTCTTTAAGCGAGTGCAGTTTTGTGATGAAGGGCAATTAACGTATCAAGCCATTGGAGAAAGGCTGAGAAGGCAGAATCAAATACTTTGTATCGCAGGAACAAAAGCAGAGGCAGGGGAAATATATGAGGAAATAAAAGATGAAGATAGTTTCTATTTGTCAACAAATTTATTTCCTGCGCATCGGCAGCGTGTAATCCGTGAGATCAAAGAAAGATTAAAGACAGGAATTACATGTCGAGTGGTATCTACAAGTATTATTTCTGTTGGCGTCGATATAGATTTTCCTGAGGTGTATCTGGAATTATCAGGACTAGACAGCCTTATACAAGGAGCGGGCCGCTGTAATCGCGAAGGGAAACGCCCATTAAAAGAAAGTACGGCACATGTTTTTTCCACAGAAAAAATAATGGGATCTCGTTTTATGAAGCAAGAAAGGCAGATAATGGCAATTGTTCAACAACAGTTTAAGGATATATCTGAGCCGGAGGCCATAAAAAAATACTTTGACGAATTATATAAAGCTAAAGATCCTATCCTAGATGAAAAAAAGATTATGGAACTATCCTCAGAAATGGCCTTTGCTGAAATCGGAAGGAGTGTAAAATTGATTGAGGATGAGACAAAATCAGTATTTATTCCATATGATGAAGAAGCCCAGATAATTGCTGAGCAGTTACGTTGTGGTGTTTATACACGAGAGCTCATGCGGCGTGCCGGGAGATATATTGTAAATGTACGAAGTTCATGTGCTAAAAATTCCATAGGAATGTTTGAAAAACTTTGTACAGATGGATACGCAACCCAATTGGGAGAAGATCTAGCGATACTTACTAATATGGAAGTGTATGATGAGAAAGTGGGATTTATCTATAAACATGAGGAAGGTATGGCTGATTTCATCTAAATATTTTAAAGAGAGGAGTATAGAAAGTGAGCTATGGCGTAAGAATTGAATGTTGGGGTGACTATGCTTGCTTTACAAGGCCTGAGATGAAGGTAGAGCGCGTATCTTATGACATCATGACACCGTCTGCGGCACGAGGTTTGGTAGAAGCTATTTATTGGCATCCCGGAATGCGGTATATCATTGATGCGATTGGTCTAATGAGCCCTATCCAATTTACTAATGTAAGAAGGAACGAGGTAAAATCAAAAATTCTTAGTTCTTCTGTGTTGAAAAATGGAACATCAGGAGAACCTTTAGGGATAGTTACTACACAAGAGATTGTTCAACGAGCATCAACGATATTGAAAGATGTTCACTATTATATTGATCTGCATTTTAAAATGACTGAAAAAGCTAATGCCGGTGATAACCCTGGGAAGTTTAAAGAAATGCTTTCACGGCGTGCCAGGAAAGGGCAGTGTTATCACCAACCCTATTTGGGATGTAGGGAATTTCCGGCCTCGTTCCGGTTAGTGGAAGATGATGAGGTAGTTCAGGTATATCCGGAGTCAAGAGATTTGGGATACATGCTTTATGATATGGATTATTCGGATGGAGAACATATAATTCCTCGCTTTTTTAGAGCAAAACTGGAAGATGGAGTTTTGTATTTAAAAGGAAGTGAGATTCATCAATGATACTGCAGTCACTGGTTAAATTGTATGAAATATTAGAAGAACAAAAAAAGGTAACAGGATTAGGTTGGAGCCTCGCAAAAATTTCATTTCGTATTATGCTAAATAAAGATGGAGAATTGGTAGGGCTTGTAAGTGCCTGCAATCCTATTGTTAAAGGGAAAAAAGAAATCTATCTACCAACAGTGATGATGGTTCCAGAACAGGCAAAAAGATCTTCAGGAATTAAGCCTCAATTTCTATGTGATACTTCCAGTTATTTTCTCGGGATAGATGATAAGGGAAATACGGAAAGAGAAAAGCAAAAGGCAAAAAAAAGAGCTATAGAATGTTTTAGGAGTGCGGGACGACTACATCACCAAATTTTGGATGGTTGTGACTCATATATAGCCAAAAGTATACTGAAATTTTTTGATACATGGAGTCCAGAAAATGCTAAAGAAATCCCGTGTATAAAAGAAAATTTAGAAGATATTTATAGTGCATCAAACTTTATTTTTCAGGTGAATGGAGAAGATGCTCAGCAAAATAGTGAGATAAAAAATATATGGGAAGTCTTTTCTTTCTCGGGGGATAGTACAGAACAAAAAATAGCGAATTGTTTGGTGACGGGAAAAGAAAATCAACCGATTGCGATCCTTCATCCAAGTATAAAAGGTGTTCCTGGTGCACAGAGCAGTGGGGCATCAATCGTTTCATTCCATGAAAGATCCTTTGAATCTTATGGAAATGATAAAGCACAGGGCTTAAATGCACCGGTCAGTGAATATGCAGCATTTGCATATGGAACAGCACTTAATTACTTATTAAATGATAGACAGCATACACATACTATCGGAGGAACTACGCTTGTCTATTGGTCTGAAAAGGCTAAAAGCGCATATCAAGATATTTTTGATACATTTCTTATTGGAGGATTTGCGGGAATATCTGACCAAGATTTGGAAAGGATTATAACTAACATACAAAGAGGAATACCGGCAGATTTAGAGAATGTAGTGATTGATCCACAAGAACCATTTTATATCTTAGGTCTCTCTCCTAATGCTGCCCGTTTATCAGTACGTTTTTTTCTTAGAAATAGTTTTGGGGAAATCTTAAAATGTATTGATAAACATCAAGAGCAGATGTCTATTTGCAAGGCAGATTGGGAAAAAGAAATAATTCCGCTTAAATGGATTTTGAAAGAAACTGCAAATTCGCATTCAACAGATTCTGCTGCTTCTCCTTTATTAGCAGGGGCATTATTTAGATCTATTTTTACCGATGGCCTGTATCCGGCAGCAGTTTTTCAAAATATAATGCTGCGTATCTTTGCGGATAGAGATGAAGTCACTAGTAAGGGGACAACGATAAAGAAAATTAACTATGTGAAAGCTGCTTTTATTAAAGCATATTTATTAAGAAATCATAAACAAAGATGGGAGGAGAAATTAACAATGTCAGTAAACGAAAATTGTAATGAAATTCCTTATGTATTGGGGCGGTTATTTTCTGTTTTGGAGAGTGTTCAAAGTAAAGCGAATCCCGGAATTAAGGCGACAATAAAAGATCGGTACTTTAATTCTGCTTGTGCGACACCATCATCTATCTATCCCATATTAATAAAATTATCTAATGCACATTTAGGGAAAATAGAAGGAGGACTGCAAATCTATTACAGCAAAAAAATACAGGAACTACTATCAAAGATCGCGATGCCAAATCATGGGACTCCTTTGCCGAATCGTTTAACTTTGGAAGAACAAGGAGCGTTTATTTTAGGATATTACCAGGAAACACAAGCAAGATTTACTTCAAAGGAGGAACAGTAATATGTCAGCAGTTATTTCCAACAAGTACGATTTCGTAATTTTATTTGATGTAGAAAACGGAAATCCTAATGGAGATCCCGATGCAGGGAATATGCCCCGTGTGGACCCGGAGACGGGGCTGGGACTTGTAACAGATGTTTGTTTGAAAAGAAAAATCCGTAACTATGTTGAAGCTTGGGCAGAAATAGAATCCGATAGAAACGGATACGGCATTTATATTAAAGATGCAGTTCCTTTGGAGACCAGTGATAAGAAAGCGTTGGTATATATAGGAGTTGATAATATTAAAGATGTAAAGAAAAAAGATAAAGATGTCGATTTGAAAATCCGAGAATTTATGTGTATGAATTTTTTTGATATCCGCACGTTTGGTGCAGTTATGACAACCTTTGTCAAAGGTGCATTAAATTGCGGACAAGTAAGGGGACCGGTTCAGTTAGGGTTTGCCAGAAGTATTGATCCTATTGCACCACAGGAAATTACTATTACTCGAGTGGCTATAACGACGGAAAAAGATGCTGAAAATAAAAAAACTGAGATGGGTAGAAAATATATTGTTCCATATGCTTTATACAAGGTGGAAGGACATATTTCCGCAAACTTAGCACGAAAAATAACAGGATTCTCTGAGGAAGATTTGGAACTTCTTTGGAAGGCTATCATAAATATGTTTGAAAATGATCATTCTGCTGCGCGAGGAAATATGGCTGTACGAGAACTGATCGTATTTAAACATAGCAATGAATTGGGAAATGCGCCTGCTTATAAATTATTTGAACGAGTAAAAGTTTCCCGCAAAGAGGAGGTACAAGTTCCGCGGGCGTACGAGGATTATACAGTGGAAGTCGATACCGAATCATTGCCCAATGGTGTTACCTGCGAACGTAAATTGTAATGTACACTGAGGAAGAATATCTTATGATCTCAGGCATGCAGCACTTTGCCTTTTGTCGAAGACAGTGGGCTCTTATTCATATAGATTGTGTATGGCAAGAAAATCGGTTAACTGCAGAAGGTGAATTGTTGCATAAAAATGCCCATAATGATCATTTTGTCGAAAAGCGTCAAGGTGTTTTGGTTACGCGAGGAATGAAAGTGGCATCGGCTACATTAGGGATGACCGGTCAGTGCGATGTAGTAGAATTTATAAAAGCAGAAGACAGAGAAGCAGGCGCACTGCTACATAAGCATCGCGGGCGATGGAAGGTTTGTCCTGTAGAGTATAAACATGGGAAAGATAAATTAGATGACAGTGATAAATTGCAACTTTGCTGTGAAGCAATGTGCTTGGAGGAAATGCTGGCATGCCATATACAACATGGGTACTTATATTATCATGAAATCAGACGGCGGAGACAAATTGATTTTACCCCGGAGCTTCGAGAAAAGGTAAAAGCCATAGCGGAAGAAATGCATCAATATTTTCGCCGTAGACATATTCCTCGTGTTAAACCGCAGAAATGTTGCAAATCGTGTTCATTGAAAGAAATGTGCTTACCCAAACTGTTGAGAAATATTTCTGTGAAAGACTATTATCACAAGACGCTTCGGGGGAGTGGAGTATGAGACACCTTTTGAATACACTTTTCGTTTTATCAGAAGATATTTATCTCTCTTTAGAAAATGAAAATATTATTGCATGGAAAGAAAAAAAGGTGGCGCAAAAAATTCCATTATTGAATTTGGAGAATATCCTATACTTTGGTTATAAAGGAGCTAGTCCTACTTTATTAGGAGAGTGCGCCAAAAGAAAAATAGGATTTTGCTTTCTCAATCAAAATGGGAAATTTTTAGCACGTGTATGCGGAGCAAGTTATGGGAATGTATTTTTGCGTAAAGAGCAGTACCGTTTATCTGACGATGAAAGGCAGAGTTGTGAGTTTGCAAAATACATGCTTATTGGAAAGATATATAATAGTCGTACAACGCTTATGCGTACATTGCGGGATCATCCAATGTCTGTCAATCAGGAACGTTTTCACGAAGTAATAGGTTCATTGAAGCAATCTGTAGGTGAAGTTCAGAGGGCGGAAAACTTAGAAGAACTTCGTGAGATAGAAGGCAATGCAGCGCAACTTTATTTTTCGATTTTTGATGATATGATCTTGGCGGATAAGAAATCTTTCTTTTTTTACGAAAGAAATAAAAGACCGCCTATGGATCGTATGAATGCATTACTATCTTTTACCTATACTATTCTTGCACATGATTGTGCTTCTGCATTGGAATCGGTCGGATTGGATTCTTATGTCGGTTTTCTGCATAGGGATCGACCTGGCAGAGTATCATTAGCATTAGATTTGATGGAAGAACTGCGTAGCATGTATGCAGACCGTTTTGTACTGACCTTGATAAATAATCGCATAATTGGTGCAAAAAATTTCCAAATAATGGAGAATGGTGCTGTTTGGCTCAATAAAGACGGTAGAAAGCTTTTGTTAAATAAATGGCAGGAACGTAAACGGGAGACCGTAACACATCCATTTTTAGGAGAGAAGATACTGTGGGGACTGATCCCCTATGTTCAGGCACTTTTACTGGCCAAGTTTATAAGAAAAGATTTAGATGGTTATCCGGCGTTTTTAGGGAAGTGAAAAATGCTCATATTGGTTACTTATGATGTAAATACGGAAACAGAAGAAGGTCGAAAAAGGCTAAGAAAAGTAGCTAAATGTTGTGTAGCTCATGGGCAAAGAGTGCAGAATTCTGTATTTGAATGCTCTTTGGATGAAGCACAGTATGTAGTTTTTAGAAATGAATTAAAGGAGTTGATTGATATTGATAAAGATAGTTTACGATTTTATAATTTAGGAAATAAATACACGAACAAAGTAATTCATGAAGGAACAAAAGAAACCTATATGCCGAATGATACATTTATTTTATAGCGCGAAGTATAAGTGTACATGCTTTTTATTGCCTAAAGGATTCGACAAAAGGTAAGTTGTATAAACCCAAAATTAAGGTTCGCGGAAAACATGGAGACAAACCTGATAAAAGTGAACTTTATGATAAGTACTGTCGCACCTCACACGAGGTGCGTGGATTGAAATCTCTTTGTGCATTTCTGCCGATTCTTTTGTCTTGGTCGCACCTCACACGAGGTGCGTGGATTGAAATGTTTACAATTTTTAAAAGTTCTTTGCAGGCCTCGGTCGCACCTCACACGAGGTGCGTGGATTGAAATTTTAGATTTCATTTCCTTTAGCGCTTCCAGAGCCGTCGCACCTCACACGAGGTGCGTGGATTGAAATACCATTCCATTTAAAGACAAGCACTCCGTCATTTGTCGCACCTCACACGAGGTGCGTGGATTGAAATGTCCATTTTTTTCTTTCTTCTGCCGCTTCTTCTGGTCGCACCTCACACGAGGTGCGTGGATTGAAATCGTCACAGGATAAGCCGATGGAAATTATCCTGCGTCGCACCTCACACGAGGTGCGTGGATTGAAATACTGTCTACTACGTTATGCGATGGACGAAAACTTGGTCGCACCTCACACGAGGTGCGTGGATTGAAATATCCCAAAACAAATCCTGATCGCCTCTGTGTGGGAGTCGCACCTCACACGAGGTGCGTGGATTGAAATATCATAGCTTCCTGCCCGTTTTCTTTTCGTTTCAGCGTCGCACCTCACACGAGGTGCGTGGATTGAAATTTTCTGATTCTATTCCTAATGCGGTAATTGATTCAACGTCGCACCTCACACGAGGTGCGTGGATTGAAATAATGTTGATGTCTTTTGCCAAAAGCCTTGCAATAGGTCGCACCTCACACGAGGTGCGTGGATTGAAATAATTTGTGAATCCAACTTATCGACGATCTCATCAAGTCGCACCTCACACGAGGTGCGTGGATTGAAATCGCAGGAAGATATAAACTGTTGTCTGTTTCGTATAGTCGCACCTCACACGAGGTGCGTGGATTGAAATAGGTTTTAAGAAGCAGATGGAGGAAGAAATGGCAAAGGTCGCACCTCACACGAGGTGCGTGGATTGAAATATCACGATTTTTAAAACATTGATTATTGTAAACAATGTCGCACCTCACACGAGGTGCGTGGATTGAAATAGATACCCCGATTTTGTGGTTGAGGAAATTTTGTAGTCGCACCTCACACGAGGTGCGTGGATTGAAATTGCATGGCAAGTGCTTTGTTTTCATCCTGCACCGTCGCACCTCACACGAGGTGCGTGGATTGAAATATATACTGAAATTTATTAACAGTAGGTTTATTACAGGTCGCACCTCACACGAGGTGCGTGGATTGAAATCAGCACTGCGCAGTATCTCAATTGCGCGGTCTGTAGTCGCACCTCACACGAGGTGCGTGGATTGAAATTCTTGATTTGCCAACCGGACACGTTGTCCGTGTAAGTCGCACCTCACACGAGGTGCGTGGATTGAAATGTCTAGGGGCACGATGGATTGTTTAAATGTGGCATGTCGCACCTCACACGAGGTGCGTGGATTGAAATACGTCCATCACTGTGAACGATGTTTACCGTTTCGCTGTCGCACCTCACACGAGGTGCGTGGATTGAAATATCAACAAACACCGCCTTGTCAACAACTCGATGAGTCGCACCTCACACGAGGTGCGTGGATTGAAATAAGCAATTACTGTGTATCAGGTTTTTCATGCGATAGGTCGCACCTCACACGAGGTGCGTGGATTGAAATGAGACGTGAAAAAATATAAAGAAAAAAGAAAGATCGTCGCACCTCACACGAGGTGCGTGGATTGAAATTGTTGCACTGTATAAAAAATAATTATAACAAAACAGTCGCACCTCACACGAGGTGCGTGGATTGAAATTACCATGCAATTTACGAAAAAGCAAATTATTTTGTGTCGCACCTCACACGAGGTGCGTGGATTGAAATCGGTAGCGGGGAATTTTATTGCTATTCTCGAGAACGTCGCACCTCACACGAGGTGCGTGGATTGAAATGTCGGTTTGCAGGGTTTTGAGAAGTAGTTAATTAACGTCGCACCTCACACGAGGTGCGTGGATTGAAATAATTCCGGACAGAGAGTTAGCAATTGAAATCGGAGTCGCACCTCACACGAGGTGCGTGGATTGAAATATGATGATATTGACGATGATGTTATATGCTTCTAGTCGCACCTCACACGAGGTGCGTGGATTGAAATAAAATCATAAGCGACTAATGCGGCTTTAATGCCGGTCGCACCTCACACGAGGTGCGTGGATTGAAATAAAATCCGTTAATACGTTCAAGCTGTCCGACGATCGGTCGCACCTCACACGAGGTGCGTGGATTGAAATAAGTTCTTCAGATAATTTCTTACCGGGTGCGTTTTGGTCGCACCTCACACGAGGTGCGTGGATTGAAATTTTTTGACTTCTTCACCCCACGCAAGCAGGTCTTCGTCGCACCTCACACGAGGTGCGTGGATTGAAATTATTTTAGCGATTGTCGATCGGGATTTATAACCTAGTCGCACCTCACACGAGGTGCGTGGATTGAAATGAGTAAAGGAGATGAAATAAAGATGGCTTGTAGGGGAGACGTCGCACCTCACACGAGGTGCGTGGATTGAAATTCAGTTGTTTTGACCGGAATGCGGAAATCAAGATGTCGCACCTCACACGAGGTGCGTGGATTGAAATTTTCGCTACCGGCGCAAGTATAGCCCCGCCCGCAAGTCGCACCTCACACGAGGTGCGTGGATTGAAATACTAATGCCATCAACGAAACAAGCAATGCTATAACGTCGCACCTCACACGAGGTGCGTGGATTGAAATCTACGGCATAGTGCTCAATGCGTACTTCTGGCTGAGTCGCACCTCACACGAGGTGCGTGGATTGAAATCGTATCTGCGGAAGTTAAAACGGCGCAGACAAAGTCGCACCTCACACGAGGTGCGTGGATTGAAATCCTTGCCAATAGATAGCTGTCTTCTTCTCCGGGAGTCGCACCTCACACGAGGTGCGTGGATTGAAATATGTACAAGTCGAGGAACTGGATATGGGAGATATTGTCGCACCTCACACGAGGTGCGTGGATTGAAATAGTGCTTTGATAGAAGCCGATGCTGCGCTTTAACTGTCGCACCTCACACGAGGTGCGTGGATTGAAATATCGGGGGTAACCTCTGTCATTAGCCCTGTTCTAGTCGCACCTCACACGAGGTGCGTGGATTGAAATACTCCATTTTATCAATGTGCAAATTAACGCAATTTAGTCGCACCTCACACGAGGTGCGTGGATTGAAATTATCTAAGAGCTTGTACCGATTATTGATCTCGTGAGTCGCACCTCACACGAGGTGCGTGGATTGAAATCTTGCTTTACAGAATCGACAGTGGCTGCCTGCGCAGTCGCACCTCACACGAGGTGCGTGGATTGAAATATTGTGTTTTCTCCTTTTTTATAAAAGACTTTCGGTCGCACCTCACACGAGGTGCGTGGATTGAAATCAAGCCCTTATATCGGCCGAATTTTGCAATTCTTGGTCGCACCTCACACGAGGTGCGTGGATTGAAATAGTTGCTTCGCTTGCTTGTCTAAGAGTATCGACTGTCGCACCTCACACGAGGTGCGTGGATTGAAATCATCTGTACCAATGCTGCCATTTTCGCGTTAATTGCGTCGCACCTCACACGAGGTGCGTGGATTGAAATTGCAAAGTCTATCAAATCTAAGACGAAAACGCATGTGTCGCACCTCACACGAGGTGCGTGGATTGAAATTGGTAAGGGAGGTGCCAAGAGACATATGAGCAGACTTGTCGCACCTCACACGAGGTGCGTGGATTGAAATTTAAACTCTTCAACAGTGCATTCGATCTTCATTTTGTCGCACCTCACACGAGGTGCGTGGATTGAAATGGAACAAGAGTACAGATATACGGACACTGGTATACCGTGTCGCACCTCACACGAGGTGCGTGGATTGAAATAAACTCGACTGGAGCTTATGCCGCTTAGAAGTCGGGTCGCACCTCACACGAGGTGCGTGGATTGAAATGGAAACATCTATGGGTGGGTCAATAAAGATACGGGGGTCGCACCTCACACGAGGTGTATGGGAGGAGTTTTGGTGTGTCAATGAACCAATTTCGTGATTTGCATCTTAAATCACATTTGACTATTGCATTTCTTTTTACTTACAATAATAAGAAAGGAAGAGAGTGGTAAATAGAGAGGCGCTATGGGAAATACAGCTTTCGGACGGATGGGTGAGGATCGGGCTTGTTTGTACCTGGAGGAGAAGGGGATGACTTTGGTCACCCGGAATTTCAGGTGTAAACATGGGGAAATCGATCTCATCATGAAGGACGGAAGCGTTTTTGTATTTGTCGAGGTGAAGACCCGGCGGAGCCGTTTATATGGGGAACCGATTGAGGCGGTGACTGTGTATAAGCAGCGGCATATCCGTTATACGGCGGAGGTATTTCTTTTAGCGCGTCATTTGCATGATGTCCGGATCCGTTTTGATGTGGTGGAAGTCATGATGGAGCCGGGGCGTGCGGTGCGGTTGCGTCATACGAGGAATGCGTTCTGAGAGAGGGAGATGCCATGTTTGCGCAGGTGTTTGGGACATGTACGTTTGGTTTGAATGGCCATGTGATTACTGTGGAGGTGGATATCAGCCGTGCGTCACCGGCTTTTGATATTGTCGGGCTGCCTGCAGTTTCCGTGAAGGAGTCGAAGGAGCGTGTCCAGTCGGCGATACGGAATTCCGGATATTTTTTTCCTATCGAAAAGGTAACGGTGAATTTGGCGCCTGCGGATTTGAAGAAGGACGGTTCCTGTCTTGATCTGCCGATTGCCATGGGGGTACTGGCGGCAAGCGGGGTGATTCCGAAAGAGGCTCTTGCATCGGTGATGTTCATCGGGGAGCTTTCTTTGCAGGGGGAAATACGTTCGGTGCCCGGTGTGCTTTCCATGGTTCTTGCCGGCCGGGAAGCGGGGATTTCCACCTTTTTCATGAGCCCTGCGGTTGCCGGAGAGGCTCTTCTTTGTGAAAATGTGACTGTATACGCGCCAAAGACACTTGGCGAACTGGTGGAGTATCTTTTGGGCCATAGACCGATGGCTCCTGCCAAGCGGCGGGAAGCGGCGGAATCTAAGCTGAGTGATGTGGATTTTGCCGAGGTGCAGGGGCAGATTATGGCAAAGCGCGCTATGGAAATAGCGGCGGCAGGTTCCCATAATGTCCTTATGACGGGGCCGCCCGGATCGGGAAAGACGATGCTGGCACGCCGCATCACGACGATTCTTCCTCCAATGACGCGGGAGGAGGCTCTTGAGGTGACGAAGATTTATTCGGTGGCGGGACTGTTCAAGGCGGAGGATATTATCCGCGAGCGTCCATTCCGCAGTCCTCATCATACGATTTCCATGGCCGGGCTTATCGGCGGAGGTACGATTCCCCGTCCCGGCGAGGTGACGCTTGCCCATAACGGTGTTTTGTTTTTAGATGAGCTGCCTGAATTTCCACGGGCTGTGCTGGAAGTTCTCCGGCAGCCGTTGGAGGATCGGGAGGTGCATATTTCAAGGGTAAATGCATCCTTTGTATATCCTTCCGATTTTGTGCTGATTGCCGCAATGAATCCTTGTCCCTGCGGATATCTTGGAGATCCTGACCATCCCTGTACCTGCAGTGATGGAGAAATACGGAGTTACGGCAGAAAGATTTCCGGCCCTCTTTTGGACAGGATTGATTTGCATGTGTCGGTGATGCGTCCGAAGTATAGTGAACTCACAGCAACGATTAAAGGGGAATCTTCGGCACGGATTGCGGAACGTGTAGCGGCGGCGAGGGCCATGCAGTCGGAACGGTTGTCTAAATGGCATATGCAGAATAATGCGCAGATGGGGCACCGCCAGCTTCGGGAAACCTGCCGTTTGGACGCGGAGGGGTCGGAGCTGCTCCGTGAGGTTTTTGAAAAGCTCCATTTATCCGCGAGAAGTTATGACCGCATCATTAAAGTATCCCGTACGATTGCCGATTTGGCAGGTACGTCGGAGATTAAGCCCGAGCATGTGGCGGAAGCACTCAGTTACAGAAATATGCTTCCCCGGAGGTCATGATGGATATATTCGCGGCGGCGCTCCCCGGTTGTCCAAGGCTGGGAGCCAAACATATGCGGGCTCTCATAGAGGCGTTCGGAACGGCGGAAGATGTGTGGAAGGCTTCCGATAAGGAGATTGTGGAATCTCATTTGCTGAAAGGGAAGACGGAAGCGTTTTTTTTGGCGTACCGGAAAGAAACGGAGCCTGAAGAAATAGGGGAAAAGTTATACCGGCTGCAGATTCGCTGCGTGACATGGGAGGATGATTTGTATCCCCCGCTTTTACAGACGACGGCAAATCCTCCGGCTGTTTTATTTTATAAAGGAAATGATCCCGTTTTTGAGAAAACGGTGGCGATCGTAGGATCACGGAAAGCGACGCCTTATGGCGTGCAGACGGCAGAACGGATAGCCTGCGGTTTGGCTGAAAATGGAGTGACGGTGGTTTCCGGCGGCGCGCGGGGGATCGACAGCGCTGCGCATGAAGGGGCATTGCGCGGAGAAAGCCCGACGGTGGTGGCGCTTGCCTGCGGGCTGGATCATGTATATCCTCCGGAAAATAAAAATTTGTTCCAAAAAATCATTGATAATGGCGGTACGATTATTTCTGAATACCCGCCGGGTACGCCGCCTCTGGGGAGGCAGTTTCCCGCAAGGAACAGGATTATCGCGGGAATGAGCCGGGGGATTCTTGTGGTGGAAGCGGCAGAACGGAGCGGCGCTCTTATTACCTCTGACTTTGCTTTGGAAGAAGGACGGGATGTCTTTTCCGTTCCGGGAAATATTTGGCTCGATTCGAGCAGAGGAACCAATCATCTGATACGGAGCGGGGCGATTTGCTGTACGTCCTACGAGGATATCCTTTCTGAATACGGGTGGAACGAAAAGAGTATTTCTTCCAAGAAGGAATCTCCTGAACAGTTGACATTGGAAGAGGAAGTGGTGTATCGTTTCTGCTGTACAGGAGAGGAAGTGACGGCGGAGGATATTCTCCAGCAGTCAGGAATGTCGGTGATGAAGATTACGATGCTCCTGCTCCGGCTTCAGCTTAAAGGGTTTATAAAGGAAACGGGATCCGGCCGGTTTATTACAACAGGACGCGGATAATATAAATGAGATATATGCTGTATTTCATGTAGTATAGGGAGGGTATTTTGGCTATACAGATTACGATCACCGTGAAGGATAAGAAGAAAAGGTCTTCTGCCGGGGAAAAACTTTTCACAAGGAAACCGAATGCCAAGGGGAAACACCTGATTATCGTGGAGTCTCCGGCAAAAGCGAAGACGATTGAGCGTATTTTGGGCTCCGATTATAAGGTGCTTGCCTCCATGGGTCATTTACGTGATTTGCCGCAGCGTACGCTTGGTGTGGATGTGGCAAATGATTTCAAGCCGGAGTATGTTAATTCGGCGGAACGGGCCGATGTCATTGAAAATTTGCAGAAAGAAGCCAATAAGTCGAAAGATATTCTTCTGGCAACGGACCCTGATCGTGAAGGGGAAGCCATTTCCTGGCATTTGTCGAAACTTCTTGATGTGGATCCCCGGTCAAATGCGCGTATCGCCTTTCATGAAATCACGCCGCCGGCGATTAAAGAGGCGGTACTCCATCCCGAACCGATTGATTTAAACCGTGTAGATGCCCAGCAGGCACGCCGCGTGCTTGATCGTCTTGTGGGGTACAAGCTTTCACCGTGGCTGTGGAAGCAGGTTTACCGCGGCCTTTCCGCGGGACGTGTACAGTCGGTAGCGACACGTCTGATTTGTGAAAGGGAAGAAGAAATACGGGCGTTTAAGCCTGTGGAATACTGGACGGTAGAAGGGATTTACTGTACGGAGGAAAAGGAAAGCTTCAAAGCGAAACTGACGCAGGTTGACGGGAAGGAAGCAAAAATCCATAATGCGGAGGAAGCGGATCGGGTTGTCAGGGGGATTTTAAAACAACCGGCAGAAATCACGTCGGTCACAAAGACGAAAAAGCAGCGTAAGGCAAAACCGCCGTACACAACTTCCACAATGCAGCAGGATGCGGTCAACCGTCTTAATTTCGGCTCCAAAAAGACGATGGCTCTTGCCCAGATGCTTTATGAAGGGATTGAAATACCGGGGCACGGACATGTAGGACTGATTACATACATGCGTACTGACTCGACCCGTATTTCCGATGAAATGATCAAGCAGGTACGGCCGTACATTGAACGTGTTTACGGGAAAGACTATCTGCCGCCTAAACCGAATGTATATGCCAGGGGGAAGGATTCTCAAGATGCCCATGAAGCGATTCGTCCCACGAATCTGCAGTTTGCTCCGGATATGCTGGCGGCCGTTTTGTCCCGTGACCAGCTCCGGCTGTATACATTGATCTGGAACCGATTCCTTGCAAGCCAGATGGCGCCCCAGATTTCCCAGGCAACGAATGCAGTGCTCCAAAGCGGCATTTACACACTTCGCGCGACAGGGACGCAGGTATTGTTTGATGGGTTTACGGTACTCCGGACGGTAAAAGAAAAGAAGCAGGATAATGAAGAGCTTCCTCTTCTGCCGGCGCTCCATAAAGGACATACGGTACTCAATACAAAGGCGGAAGGAGAGCAGCATTTCACCGCGCCGCCACCAAGGTACACGGAAGCCAGCCTGATTAAGACGCTTGAGGAAAAGGGCATAGGCAGGCCGTCTACATATGCGCCTATTTTGGATACCATCCAGAGGCGTAAGTATGTGGAAAAAGAGGGAAAACAGTTTGTTCCCACGGATATCGGGTTTAAAGTGACGGATCTTTTAAAGAAATATTTTGCTGGTATTGTCAGTGTGGATTTCACCGCGCAGCTGGAAACCTGGCTGGATAAAATTGCTGATGGCAAAGCAACGTATAAAAAGGTCATGAGCGGGTTCTGGGATGTTTTTGAAAAGGAACTGCAGAACGCCAACCTGGAGGCAGCGAAAGCGAAGGAAGAAAATCAGGAAGTATCCGATGTAATCTGCGAAAAATGCGGTGCCCATATGATTGTAAAGATGAGCCGTTACGGGAAATATCTCGCCTGCCCGAATTTCCCTTCCTGCAAAAATATCAAGCCTTATCATACGGGAGAAGAAAAGGAAGAGATTTCCGATGTGGATTGTGACAAGTGCGGCGCGAAGATGGTGTACCGCCAGGGGCCGTACGGCAGATATCTGAAGTGCCCGGAATGCGGGCAGAACAAAGCGATCGTTATTGATACGGGCATAGAGTGTCCGAAATGCCATGAAGGCCATCTGGTGAAGCGCCGCTCAAAGCGGGGGCGTTATTTCTATGGCTGCAGCCGTTATCCGGCCTGCGATATGGCAGTCTGGGATGAACCGGTTAATGAGTTCTGCTCTGTCTGCGGCGCGATCAAGGTAAAGAAGGTTCGGAAAAATAAGGAAGAAGAGCTTATCTGCTCTAATCCCGAGTGCACAACGCATCCGAAAAAGAAAACTGTAACGAAAACTTCGGCAGCAAAGAAAAAGACAACAACTGCAAAGAAGACGACTGCCGGGGCGGCGGGGAAAACCAAAACAGGAGCCGGTGATTGATGGAGAAGGTTACGGTAATCGGAGCCGGTTTAGCAGGAAGCGAGGCTGCCTGGCAGCTGGCGGAAATGGGGGTTCCCGTGAAGCTGGCGGAAATGCGTCCGGCAATCGGAACGCCTGCCCATCATACGGGATATTATGCGGAACTGGTTTGCAGCAATTCTTTCCGTGCGGCGGCTCTTACCAACGCGGTAGGACTTCTGAAAGAAGAGATGCGCCGGCTCGGGTCGGTGATTATGGAATGTGCCGATGCCCACCGTGTCCCTGCAGGCGGTGCTTTAGCGGTGGATCGTAACGGATACGCGGCGGCAGTGACGGAAAAGATAAAAAGCCATCCGCGGATTACATTTGTGAATGAAGAAATCAGGGAAATACCGGAAGAAGGAATCGTGATTATTGCGACCGGGCCGCTGACGGACGGCGCTCTTGCGGACAGCATAGAAAGTTTCTGCGGCGGCGAAGGACTTCACTTCTATGATGCCGCAGCGCCCATCGTGATGAAAGAATCCCTTGATATGGACATCGTGTACCGGATGTCCCGCTACAATAAGGGAGAGGCGGCATACCTGAACTGCCCCATGAACGAAGAGGAATACAATGCATTTTATGAGGCGCTCAGGACGGCGGAGACAGCGGAAGTCCACGGGTTTGAAGAAGGAAATGTCTTTGAAGGGTGTATGCCTGTGGAAGTGATGGCGCAGCGCGGTAAGGATACGATGCGTTTCGGGCCGATGAAACCGGTAGGACTTCCTGATCCGCGGACAGGAAAGGAACCGTATGCTGTTGTCCAGCTGCGTCAGGATAATGAAGAAGATACGATGTACAATATTGTCGGCTTCCAGACTCATCTGAAATGGGGTGAGCAGAAACGGGTTTTCGGCATGATTCCCGGACTTGCTGATGCGGAGTTTGTCCGCTATGGCGTGATGCATCGGAATACCTATATCCATTCGCCCGATTTACTGGAAGCCACTATGGAAACCCAGCAGCGGAAAGGACTCTTCTTCGCGGGACAGATGACAGGCGTGGAAGGGTACGTGGAATCGGCGGCATCGGGAATCGTGGCGGCCTGTTCCGCAGCGGCGCGGGCAGCGGGAAAAGAACCGCGGGCATTCCCGAAAGAGACGGCAATTGGCGCGCTCTGCCATTATATTTCTCATTTTATCGGAAAGAATTTCCAGCCGATGAATGTGAATTTCGGATTGCTGCCTCCTTTGCCTGAAAAGGTGAAGAAAAGAGAAAAGAATGAAAGACTGGCGGCGCGGGCATTGTCAGTCTTGGATGAGTTTATAAAGGGATAAAGAGGAGCCGTTTCTTTCAGGGGACGGCTTTTATCGCGGGAGTATAATAAAGGAAGTCAACCATAGAAGTACAAGGAGGAAATATGTTTACTGCAACAACGATACTGGCTGTAAAGAAAGACGGACATACGGCTGTGGCCGGTGACGGTCAGGTTACGATGGGCAATGCCGTGGTGATGAAGAATACGGCGCGGAAGGTGCGCCGCCTGTATCATGGAAAGGTCATTGCCGGATTTGCCGGTTCTGTAGCGGATGCATTTGCCCTTTTTGACAAATTTGAAGGGAAACTTTCTGATTGCAATGGAAATCTGGTGCGTGCTGCCGTGGAGTTCGCCAAAGAGTGGAGGCGGGATCGGGTGCTCCAAAAGCTGGAAGCTCTTTTGATTATGACGGATGGCGACCATTTATTTCTTGTATCAGGCAGCGGAGAGGTTATCGAGCCGGATGATGGCATACTGGCAATCGGGAGCGGCGGAAATTATGCTCTTGCCGCAGCTCGCGCTTTGTGTTCGGTGTCGGATTTATCAGCGCGGGAGATTGCGGAACGGTCACTCCATGTGGCGGCGGATATCTGCGTATATACGAATCATAATGTGATTGTGGAGGAAATAGGATGAAAGATCTGACACCACGGAGAATTGTGGAATATCTTGATGAATACATTGTGGGACAGCAGAATGCGAAACGGTCTGTCGCTGTCGCCCTGCGGAATCGTTGGCGCAGCAGCCGGCTTCCTAAGGAAATAGCCCGTGAAGTAAGTCCGAAAAATATTCTTCTTATCGGTCCCACCGGAGTGGGAAAAACGGAAATTGCCCGCCGCATTGCTGCGCTGACAGGTGCCCCTTTCGTAAAGGTGGAAGCGACGAAGTATACGGAAGTCGGCTATGTGGGCCGCGATGTGGAATCTATGGTGCGCGACCTGGCGGAAGAAGCGGTGCGCCTTGTGAAGAAGCAGGAATCAGGCCGTCATGGGAAAGATGCGGAAGAGGCGGCGGTGCAGAAAATTGCTGAAATCATGTGGCCTGCAAAGAAAAAGGAAACGAGATCTCCTATGGAAATTATTTTAGGGGAAAAGGCGGAGAAGACAGGTGTTTCAGATGAAGGGGAAAGGGAGAGAAGAAAGAATCTGCTTGCCCGTATCAGGAGCGGCGAATTGGACGACCGCCAAATAGAAGTGGAATTGGAAGAAAAAGGAAATATTGAAGATACAGCGGACAATGAACAGGCGAATCGGATTTCTCAAATATTCGCATCCATGATGCCGAAAAAGATGAAGAAGAGGAAAATGACAGTGCGCATGGCCAAAACTGTTCTTGCGGAGGTTTCTGCCGAAGAGATGGTGGATATGGATGTTGTCCGTGACAGGGCGGTTGCGCTTGCCGAAGAACGGGGCATTATTTTTATTGATGAAATCGATAAGATTGCGGGGAGACACGGTGCATCCGGCGGGCCTGACGTATCCCGTGAAGGGGTGCAGCGGGATATCCTTCCCATTGTGGAAGGGGCGACGGTGAAGACCAAGTACGGACGAATAAAGACGGATCATATTCTTTTCATGGCGGCTGGTGCGTTCCATGTATCAAAACCGAGCGATTTGATTCCTGAGCTGCAGGGACGGTTCCCGATCCGTGTAGAATTAAAAAGCCTTACAGAGGAGGATCTGCGGAAGATTTTAACAGAACCGCGGCAGGCTTTGATCCGGCAGTACACGGCGCTTTTGGAAACGGAAGGTGTCACAGTGACGTTTACGGAAGATTCTGTCAGTGCGATTGCGGAAATCGCATCTGTGGTGAATTCGGAAACGGAAGATATCGGTGCGAGGCGGCTTTATACGATTCTGGAGCGGGTACTGGAGGAGCTGTCTTTTGAAGCATCTGAGCTGGAAAATAAAGAAGTTACCATTGACGGTACTTATGTGAGGCAAAAGCTTGGGGAAATCACGAAGGATATGGATACATCAAATTACATTTTGTAAAAAGAAGAAAGGGAGCCTCCAAAACGGCTCTCTTTTTAATGTAAAGGTCGTAAATGAAATAAGTTGACGAAGGGATTGTCGAAAATTATAATGAAGGAAAGTTCTGAAAGGAAAAGGAGGATATTATGCGCAATGAAATACTGGAGTATTTCCGCAAAGCAAATGGAAATTATGTGTCGGGGGAACAGATATCCAGAGATTTAAACGTATCCCGTACAGCAATCTGGAAGCATATCAATATTCTGAAAAGCAGGGGATATATTTTTGAATCAAGCACACGGAAAGGATATCGGTTGATTTATGCGCCGAATTTACTGACACCTTTGGAAATTGCCAGTGTTCTCCATACGGAAACGCTTGGAAAGAAAGTGGTTTATTTTGAATCGACACCGTCCACAAATGAAGAAGCCAAAAGGATTGCAAGGGAAGGCGCGGAAGAGGGGACGATCGTTGTGGCAGAGGAACAAACGACCGGCCGCGGACGCCTTACAAGGCATTTTTATTCTCCTTTTGCGAAAGGGATTTGGTTTTCTGTCATTTTCCGTCCCACGTTTTTCCCGATGGAGGCATCAAAGAGCACGCTCCTTGCAGCAGTAGGCGTCTGCCGCGGTATCCGCCGTCTCGGACTTGCTGATGCAGGTATCAAGTGGCCCAACGATATTCTCTATCATGGGAAGAAATTGGTGGGGATGCTTTGCGAGATGTCGGCTTCTATGGAAAAGATTGATTATATTATTATGGGAATCGGCATCAATACGGGAATGAAGGAAAAGGAATTCCCTGAAGATTTCCGCGGCCATGCGACGTCTTTCCTGAACGAAGGGGTTAATGTGTCCCGCCGGGATTTGCTGGCAGCCGTCCTGGCCGAGCTGGAAGCGGAGTATAAGCTGGCACAGACAGAAGGGTTTGGCCGCGTACTTGATGACTGGCGGAAATTATCCGTGACTCTTGGCGAAGAGGTGCGCGTGATTTTCGGCAATGATAATTATACCGGCAAAGCTGTGGATATTGATGATGACGGCTGCCTCCTGGTAGACACCGGCAGGGAAGTCCGCCGCGTAATGGCAGGCGATGTTTCCATCCGTCCGGCAGATGCGCCAATTCCGCAAAGATAAAACAGAAAAGAAGTAAAATAATTTATGGACAGAAATAAATTTCATTATATGTCGGGTGCCGCTTTATTTGCGGGAATCATGGCGGTACTTTCCCAGTTCGCTTTTCCCGTCGGGGCGGTGCCGGTTACATTACAGACGTTTGTTTGTGCTTTTGCCGGTGGTGTCCTTGGCTGGAAATGGGGCGCGGTTTCTATTTCCGTGTGGCTTCTTCTTGGCGCACTGGGCGTTCCCATTCTTACGATGGGCAAGGCAGGGGTTGGTATTTTCCTGAGCCCTGTGGGCGGTTATTATATCGGATTTATTCTTATGGCCGGTTTCAGCGGGATATATCTTAAAGAAAAAAGCCGCTTTTTCACCCAGGGAGTATTTGCGCTTCTGGGGCTCATCCTTTGCTACGCGTTGGGGACAGTTTGGTTCATGATGTACTTTTCTCTTGGTTTGGGGAAAGGAATGCCGCTTTGGACAGCCCTTACGATGACCGTTTTCCCTTTTATCGGATTTGATCTCATCAAAGTGGCCACCGGTGTATTCTGCGGCATACGTATACAAAAAGCACTCCGAAACGCGGGACTCTTTTTAAATGAATAAATTTAATGAAAGGCGGATCCTCTGCCTTTTTTGCTTGACAGAATCGAGTCTTTATTGCATGATACACATGTGATAAATTACGGTTTCGTGATTTATAAACCAAGAGGGGAAATCCGGATCCGGAGGCACCTTTATTCTGAGAGGCGATGAATAATGCTGCTTGCTTTTGATGTAGGGAATACAAATATTGTCTGTGGTATTTACCGTGGAAAGGAATTGCTCAATCACTGGCGTCTGGCAACGGATACACTCCAGACTGCTGATGGCTATGCCAGTGTGTTGGGAACGCTGTTCCGTATTAACGGACTTCAGTTTTCCGATATTGAAGATGTCATTATTTCAACAGTGGTACCGCCGATTATTCCTATCCTTGAATCTCTTTCGCGCCGTTATTTCAGCGTGAATCCCATTCTTGTGGGACCGGGGATTAAAACGGGGCTGAATATCCTTTATGACAACCCGAAAGATTTGGGGGCTGACCGTATCGTTAATGCGGTAGCCGCCATCGCTGAATATAAGTGCCCTCTTATTGTTATCGATTTGGGAACGGCGACAACGTTTTGTGTCATCGATGAAAAAGGGAATTATCTTGGCGGGGCTGTTGCTCCGGGGATCAGTATTTCCATGGAAGCCCTTTTCCAACGGGCGTCCAAACTGCCGCGTATCGAACTGTTAAAACCGAATTCCATTATTTGTCGAAATACCGTGTCTGCCATGCAGGCAGGGATTTACTACGGCTTCGTGGGACAGATTGATGAAATCGTTACCCGTATTAAAGCGGAAATGGAACGGAACGATATCAAGGTCATTGCTACGGGCGGTCTGGCGACGCTTATGGCGGGCGCATCCCGAACGATTGACAAGGTGGATCCCATGCTTACTTTGAAAGGTCTTTTGATTCTCTATGAAAAAAACAAGGGGGATCGGAAACCATGTATGTAAAAAATACTTGAAATTTCAGTCAGTGCCGGTTATAATATGGAACACATGGCCGGTTAGTCAAACGGTTAAGACGCTGCGTTCTCAGCGCAGAGAGTATGGGTTCGAATCCCATACCGGTCACCAGAAAAGGTTTCGCTGAATGATGGAAACATCTTTGGAGAAACCTTTTTTTCTGGCTTGATTTTTCTTGTATTCATGATGATGGTATAATGGAATGACAAGATAGGAGATTAACAATGGATAGTAAAATTAAAAAGTGGATCATGGTGATGCTGGCGGTTCTTGTTATTTCCGCTGCAGCGGCGGGTTTTATGCCTGAATGGAAAAAGACGTCCGCCATCGGGAAGGGTAAGGACTATGTGGCGGAAATCCGTATTGACGGTACTATTTACGGCGGTCCCCGCAATGGGACTCTCCTGGGGGCGTCAGAAGGCGTTTCCAGCGAGCAGGTGATGTATGAAATGGAACAGGCGCGGAAGGATAATCGGGTAAAGGGCGTCCTTCTCCGCATTAACAGTCCCGGCGGTTCTACGGGAGCAACGCAGGAAATTGCGGAAGAAATGGACAAGATTAAGAATGCGGGAAAGCCGATCGTCGTTTCCATGGGGGATATGTGTGCTTCTGCAGGATACTGGCTCGCCAGCAAAGGCGATTATGTTTTTGCCAATCCTGCTACCCTGACAGGAAGTATTGGCGTGTACATGGATTATACGAATGTTGAAGAGCTTATGGGTAAGCTGGGTGTAAAAAATGAAAAAATCAAAAGCGGTGCCCATAAGGATATTCTTTCTATGTACCGGCCCATGACAGGAGACGAGCAGAAAATGCTTCAAACCATGGTGGATGATATTTACAGCCAGTTTGTGAAGACCGTGGCTGACGGAAGACGTATGGAAGAAAGCCGTGTAAGAAGTGTGGCTGACGGACGGATTCTTACCGGCCAGCAGGCTATGGAACTGGGGCTGGTTGACGCAATGGGGAATTATTATGATGCCTTGAATTATGCGGGAGGCGTCGCCGGAATAGAAGGGGACAGTGTACCGGTGAAAAGATATTCCGTAGGAACATCCTGGAAAAATATCCTTGCAGGGGAAATGGACAGTGCTGTGAGGAGTTTAGCAAAAAACATTTCAGATAATATATGGGGCACGTTTTCCCAGACGCCGGCACCCTCTGTTCGTTAAGGAGCTATGATGAATACAGTTTTAGATTTAATATACCGTTTGCTTGCCCATCCCACAGACGCGATGTCTGATGTGACTACCGGTGAAAAAATGAAAGAAAGCAGTATCATCTGGGGATTCGTGGTTTTGCTTCTTGCCCTTTCTTCTGTGGAGGCAGGAAGTTTTGTGACCGCTTTTCTGGCATCTTTTGTCGGGACAGGTTCTCTCCTTTTGATACACAGTGCCGTGGTGGATTATATTTCCGGACTCCTTGGCGGGCGGGGGACGGCAAGAGGGATTACGGCGGGGTTCATGTGCGCGTCGATCCCTTATGCTTTTTCTGTTTTCTTTTCTCTTATAGGACAGTTTGGCCTGGACGGCATCCACAAATTTGCTGTTTTTGCTATTGTTGTCTGGAGCGTTTTCTTAGACATTCTTGCCATCCGCGCAAATTACGGGTTTGGGAAAGGGAAAGCCTTTTTTATCAGTATTTCTCCTTTCCTTCTCTGCGGTATGCTGATTACTGCATTGTTTGTTATCGGTATTATGACGGCTCTTGCAGGTATTTCGGAACTCCAGGATGTGGAGGGGATCATAAATTCTTTCTGAGAAAACGGGGGTGCCGGCAGCTTATCGGGACACTGAATATTGCCTGGTTGTGGTATAATGACTTAGTATTACATGGCTGAATTTTGAAATAAATGATTCATTTATTGGAGTTTTGCAGGAGGAAATATTATGTGCGGTATATTGGGCTATGTGGGAAATGGGAATGCTTCCGATTTCCTGATAGAAGGTCTGCGCCGTCTGGAATATAGAGGTTATGATTCGGCAGGTATTGCCGTGTATGAAAATGGGAAAATCGAGATTGAGAAAAAAGCGGGACGTCTGGTAAATTTGGAAAAGGCGCTGGAGTCCCATCCTTTACGTGGAAATATCGGTATCGGGCATACCCGATGGGCAACTCACGGCAAACCATCAGATGTGAATGCCCATCCCCATGGGGATGAAAATAATCATTTCGTCATCGTTCACAATGGCATTATTGAAAACTACATGGATTTGAAAAAAGATCTTCTGAAAAAAGGCCATGTATTCAAGTCTGAAACGGACAGCGAAGTCGTTGCCCATTTGGCGGAAGAGCTTGATGACGGTGATTTTTTCTCTACCGTCCGCAAGGTGCTTGCTGTAATCGATGGTTCTTATTCTCTTGTATTCATGCATGATGCCGATCCCGATACGATTATCTGCACAAAGAAAGATAATCCGCTGATTATAGGGCTTGGTGAAGATGAGAATTTCATTGCGTCCGATATTCCTGCAGTGATTAATCATACCCGTCGTATTTATATTTTGAATGACGGGGAGATTGCGGTCGTAAAAAAAGACAGTGTTTCCGTGTTCAGTGCTGACGGTCTTCCTATTTCAAAAAAAGTACAGGAAGTTACCTGGTCGGCGGAAGCGGCGGAAAAGGGCGGATTTGACCATTTTATGCTGAAAGAAATTTATGAACAGCCGAAAGCAGTCCGTGATACTGTAAAAATTCATTTGAAAAAAGACGGCACTGTGTTTTTTGATAAGCTGAATTGGACGAAAAACAGTCTTGAAAATATTGACAATATTCTGATCACTGCCTGCGGTACGGCATATCATGCGGGGCTGGTGGCAAAGCACTATATCGAACGGTTCGCGAAAATTCCGGTTTCCGTGGAAATCGCGTCGGAATACAGATACAGCCGTCCTCTGACGACAGGAAGGACGTTATGTATCGTTATCAGCCAGTCCGGTGAAACGATCGACACACTGGCGGCGCTGAAAGAAGCAAAGCGTCTTGGTGCCCAGAGCATCGCGGTGACAAATTCCATCGGATCTTCCATTGCCCGTGAAACAGATGTGGCCATTTACACACTGGCCGGCCCGGAAATTGCCGTGGCATCTACAAAAGCATATACTACACAGCTGGTTTCCCTTTTGATGCTTGCTCTCTATATGGGGCAGGTAAAAGAGAGTATTTCTTTGGAACTGGTGAAGAAGCTGACTGCCGCTCTGCTTGAGCTGCCGAAGCAGATTGAAGAAGTGCTTACTGAAAAGGAACATATGTCTGAGGTGGCGGACCGCCTGATTAAAGCAGAAGATATTTTTTATCTTGGGCGCTCTATTGACTATGCTATTGCCATGGAAGGAGCACTGAAACTGAAAGAAGTTTCTTATATCCATGCGGAAGCATATGCGGCCGGTGAATTAAAGCATGGCACGCTGGCTCTTATTTCTGCCGAAACGCCGGTTATTGCCGTGGCAACACAGAATAATGTGAGAGCTAAGATGTACAGCAATATACAGGAAGTACGCGCCCGCGGTGCAGATGTACTAGGAATCGGTTATGATGATGATCATGAGCTTGAAAAATATACTACAGGAATCGTGAGAATTCCGAAAGTAGACGAATTTATCGCCCCTATTCTTTCTGTCATTCCTATGCAGCTTCTTGCATACTATACCGGTATCAAACGGGGCAATGACGTGGATAAGCCCCGTAACCTGGCCAAATCGGTCACTGTGGAATAAGGAGCATAGATACATAATGGATGTTATTTTTTCGGGAATCCAGCCCAGCGGTTCTTTAACTTTAGGAAACTATCTGGGGGCATTGAAAAATTTTATCCCTTTTCAGGAAAAAGCGGAATGTTACTATTGTGTTGTAAACCAGCACGCGATTACTGTTCCCCAGAATCCGGCACTGCTTCATGAACGGACACGGAATCTGGCGGCGCTCTATATCGCGGCAGGGATGGATCCGAAGAAAGCGACGATTTTTGTCCAGTCGGAAGTACCGGAGCATGCCATGCTTGGATGGATGATGATTTGCAGTGCGTATGTGGGAGAAATGGAACGCATGACGCAGTATAAGTCAAAAGCACAGAAAGAGGAAAAGAAAGCGGGGTTTATTCCCCTGGGACTTTTAACATATCCGCCCCTTATGGCTGCCGATATTCTCCTGTATCAGGCAAATCTCGTGCCGGTTGGTGAAGACCAGCGCCAGCATATGGAAATTACAAGGGATCTGGCGGAACGTTTTAACCGCAAGTATGGCGAAGTATTCACCATTCCTGAAATGTGGGCCCCCCAGGGCGGGGCGAGAGTCATGAGCCTTCAGGAGCCGACAGGTAAAATGAGCAAGTCTGATGATAATGAATGGGCAACCATCCATATGCTGGATACGGCAGATGTAATTGTGAAGAAAATAAAGAAAGCAGTCACCGATTCAATGGCGCATGTCCACTATGACAAGGCGAATCAGCCCGGTGTTTCCAATCTGATGAGTATCTATTCGGCTATTTCCGGAAAGACTTTTGAAGAAATAGAAACGATGTACGATGGGCAGGGATACGGCACGTTCAAGAAAGATGTAGCTGACTTGGTAGTAGAAGAACTCAGTCCGATCCGTTCCCGATATGATGAGCTTACAGGAACCCCCGAACTGGATGCCATTCTTGATGACGGTGCCGTCCGCGCCCGTGCGAAAGCCCGCGTGACGTATGAAAATGCAATTCATGCCATGGGGCTGTATAGAAAATAATAGGAATGAGAACCGCGATGACTTCACCGCGGTTTTTTGCGTATTGAATGGTATTTCATTCTGAGGAATTTTTACAAAAAATATCGTCCATGGTAAAATACACATGAATTTTTTACGGAGGTAAAAGAAATGCGTAAATTATATATTTTGGAACTTGTTGCGGCCTTATGGCTGTGTATGGCAGGCTCCGTATCGGCAGAAATTCTTCACATGGGAATGCGTGGCGCCGCTGTGGAATCCTTACAGAATGATCTGGTAGAAGCGGGATATCTGGCGCGTACGGTAGATGGCGACTATGGATCGACCACGGTGAAGGCGGTATCGGAATTTCAAAAAGATCATGGACTCCCTGTTACGGGAAAAGCAGATGACAGCACACAGGCAAAGCTGAAAGAAGATGACGGGAAAGGGTATCGTGATGGAGGCGGGATCGTATATGCCCAGGGAAATCGGGGGGATATGATTGCTGAACTGCAGGACCGTCTTGCGGCGGCAGGCTATCTCACTGGTGCTTCTGACGGTATCTATGGCGGGGATACGGCGGCTGCCGTGGAACAGTTCCAAAAAGACCACCGACTTCCGGTGTCGGGAGCTGTAGATGAACAGACACTTTCCCTTTTGGGAGGGGTAGAAACGGGAGAGGCAAAAAAAGAAAACAAAAAGGAAATAAAGAAGGAACAAAAGAATAAAAAAGACATGCATTATACAAAAGGTGACCGCGGGAGTGAGATCAAAACATTACAGAATAAGCTCCGCCGCGCGGGGTATCTGGACGGGGAAGCAGACGGCATTTACGGTAATGACACAGAAAGCGCCGTGCGCGCACTGCAGGAAGAACATGGTTTATCCGTTACAGGAAATGTGGATGATGCTACGTGGAAACTGCTCGGCGGGTTAAGCGCTCCTTCTGCGGGCGGCACGTTAAAAGCAGGAGATCGGGGCAAGCGCGTCGTTAAATTACAGAACAGGCTCCTTCTGCACGGGTATAATCCTGGCGGTTCTGATGGTATTTACGGAGCGGCAACAGCAGAGGCAGTCCGTAAATTGCAGGCGGAAGAAAAACTGGAAAGGACAGGAATGGCAGATACCAATGTGTGGGAACGTTTGGAAAATGCGCCAAAATTTACGGGGAAGTATAAAAAATCATTTCAAATGAGATCTACGGCATACACGCCGACGGACGGCGGCGGCTCTGGCCGTACCGCCTTGGGAAACTATGCAGGGAAAGGGCATGCGGCAGTAGACCCTGATGTGATTCCTCTGGGGAGTATCGTATATATTGAGGGATACGGCTATGCCATTTGTGATGATATCGGCGGAGCCATACAAGGATATGTTATCGATGTCGGTGTGGACAACCTGGAGCAGGCATACCAGTGGGGGTCAAGAGATAATATTACCGTTTACCTTATTTCCTGAAGTTTTAAGTTAAGTGATAAAGAGCTGCGTGGTGAAGAACGGACACGCGGCTTTTGTATTGCGGCAGCAAGTCTGTTTTGCTAAAATAAATTGGGAAAACTTGTTTTATGAGGCAATCTATTTTCTGAAAATATATGCGCGTTGTAAAAAACGGCGGGAGGCAATATGGAGAGTTTAACGGCGGTCGTTTTGGCTGCAGGCCAGGGTACAAGAATGAAGTCGCAATGGCCGAAAGTTCTGCACAAAGTTTGCGGCGTCCCTATGGCGGAGCAGGTCATTCGTACGGTAAAAAAGGCAGGATCTGAAAAATGTGTGGTTGTCACGGGATTCAAAGAGGAACTTGTTCGTGAAAGGCTTGCCGGAGAAAATATTTATTTCGTCCATCAGGAGGAACAGCTGGGGACCGCCCATGCGGTGATGCAGGCGGTTCCTTTGTTTAAAGATAATCGTGACGGGTATGTGCTTGTGGTTTGCGGGGATACACCTCTTTTGCGCAGGGAAACGATAGAAGGTCTCGTCTGTGCGTGCAGGGGGCATGACGGCGCCGCGGCTGTCCTGACGGCAATTATGGACAATCCTTTCGGATACGGAAGAGTTCTCCGCGATGCAAAAGGACATATGATTTCCATTGTGGAACAGAAGGACGGTACGCCGGATCAGCTGACTGTCCATGAAATCAATACAGGGACGTATGTGTTCAAAACAGGTGCACTGCTTGATTCTTTGGAGAAGGTAGACAATAAAAATGCCCAGGGTGAATATTATTTGACTGATGTGTTTGAGATATTAATTAAGGCGGGGCGGAAAGTGATTCCTGTTGCAGCTGAAGACGCAAGCGAGACAATGGGCGTTAACTCCCGTATCCAGCTGGCAGAAGCTGACCGCATCCTTCGCATCCGTAAAGCGGAAGACCTGATGGCGGCAGGTGTCACAGTCACCGATCCGTACAGTACATATATCGAGCAGGATGTAGAAGTGGGACAGGATACGGTGATTTTACCGGGAACAATGCTGCAGGGGAAAACAAAAGTAGGGAAAAACTGTACTCTTGGTCCCGATACGCAGCTTACCGATGTGATTTGCGGTGATGGTAATCATTTAAACCGTGTATATGCCCATTCCTGTGAATTGGGAGATAATAATGAAATCGGGCCGTTTGTCCACTTACGTCCCGAGACCTGTCTGCACAATGATATTAAAATCGGGAATTTCGTGGAAGTGAAAAATTCCGACGTGGACGATGGTACGAAACTGCCGCACCTGATTTACTGCGGCGATTCCGATTTAGGGAAAAACGTGAATTTCGGATGCGGAACGGTAACGGTAAACTTTGACGGAAAAAATAAGCACCGCTGCACGATTGATGAGCATGCATTCATCGGGTGCAATACAAATCTTGTGGCACCGGTTCATGTAGGGGCAAGGGCGTTTACCGCCGCGGGCTCGACGATTACGAAGGATGTTCCCGCCAAAGCGCTTGCTGTTGGCAGGGCAAAGCAGTTGAATATTGAAAATTGGGTAAAAGAAGATACATATAAAGATTAGCCTGTTTTATATTTCCGTCCAAGCAGGATAGTTTCTGTTTGAGAAAGGGTATATAATATAAGAAATGCTGCCATGAAGACGGCATGGGGGAGTTATTGTCGGAGATCCCGCAGGGGAGAAAAGGAGAGCATCATAAATGGATATGGAAGGTACATCGAGACTGAAAATTTTCACAGGAACCGCGCATCCGGCTCTTGCAAAAGAAATTTCAGATTATATCGGCGTTCCGCTTGGAAAGTCTTTGTGCGGAAGATTTAATAATGGCGAAATACAGGTCATGATTAATGAAAGTGTCCGTGGCAAAGACTGTTTCATCATCCAGCCGACAGGTTCACCGGTAAATGATAACCTGATGGAAATGCTGATTATGGTGGATGCGCTCAAAAGGGCTTCAGCACGTAATATTACCGTGGTCGTCCCTTATTACGGCTATGCCCGCCAGGACAGGAAAACCCGCGGCAGAGAACCGATCAGCGCGAAACTGGTGGCGGATCTGCTTGGAACGGCCGGTGTTACAAGAGTGGTGACCATGGATCTCCACGCGGGACAGATCCAAGGCTTCTTCGATGTCCCTGTAGACCATCTGGCTTCTGCAGCGCTGCTTGCCGATTATGTAAAATCCAAGAATCTGGAAAATTTGACAGTCGTATCCCCTGATCTGGGCGGTGTAAACCGCGCGAGAGATCTGGCTGACCGCGTAGGCGCGCCTATCGCTATTATTGAAAAACGCCGTCCGGAACCGGGTGTAGCAAAGGTTATGAATATTATCGGCGACGTAAAAGGAAGAAACTGCTTTGTTGTTGACGATATCGTAGACACGGCAGGCTCCCTTTGTGAAGGTGCGAAAGCACTCATGGAGTACGGCGCTGCCGGTGTGTATGCGGCTGTATGCCATCCTGTGCTGACCGATCCGGCGACAGAAAGAATTAAAGAATCCGTGTTGAAAGAATTGGTAGTGACCAATTCGCTGCCCATAGAAAAAGAAAAAATGCAGGATAAATTGACAGTGCTGTCCGTGGCTCCTCTCCTTGGGGAAGCAATTCTTCGTATTTTCCATGACGCTTCCGTCAGCGCCCTTTTCGATAAATGAAATTGGTGGCAGGACTGGGGAATCCCGGTAAAGAATATGAACATACCCGCCACAATATGGGATTCGATGTTATTGATGAGTTGGCCCGCCGCTGGTCTGTGAATATCTGGAAAACGGACATGAAAGCGGAGATCGCTTCCGTTGTGAGGTTCGGCGAAAAGATCCTTCTGGTGAAGCCGCTGACTTATATGAATCTCAGCGGGGACGCAGTAGGAGCGATTGCCAATTACTACAAAATACCTGCAGAAGATATTTATATCATCTGCGATGATTTGGATTTGCCGGTGGGGAAAACACGGATTCGAAAGAAGGGGTCTGCCGGCGGTCATAATGGGATCAAATCCCTGATTGCCGGCCTTCACACAGAGGAATTCGTCCGTTTCCGTATCGGGGTGGGACATCCGAAGGACGGGCATACCGTTATCGAGCATGTTCTTGGCCGGCCGTATGGTGAAGAAATTGAACGTATCGAAGTCGCAAGGAAGTATACTGCTGATTCCGTGGAACGGGCGTTAGAAACCACTGTAGACAAAGCTATGAATGAATTTAATCCCAAACGGGGGAGATGAAGATATCCGTGAATATAGAGAAGGACTCTTTATGTTCACGGTTCTTTATTATGGATACGTGTAGAAATCCGTCTTGACTCAAAAAATTATTCAGCTGTTGTAAAATCCAAGATCGGCTATCGTGCGGAGCAGGTTATCGCCATTGGATAGCATGATAAAATAGAAAACAAAGATGTTATGCAGGAGATATTATGAATGGGAAATTGATTGTTCTTGAAGGAATTGATGGAAGCGGAAAGGCGACGCAGTCAGGGCTTTTGGAGGATCATCTTATTAAGAGGGGAAAAGACGTCATGCATATTTCTTTTCCTGATTATGGAAGTCCTTCCTCGGCGCTGGTGAAAATGTACCTGAACGGTGATTTCGGCAGAGCACCGGGGGATGTGAATCCTTATGCAGCGTCCATGCTCTATGCGGTGGATCGTTTTGCTTCATTTCGAATGAAGTGGAAATCTTTCTATGAAAACGGGGGGGTCGTGATTGCCGATCGGTACACGACGAGCAATATGGTTCACCAGATGACGAAGTACGATGATGAAGGAAAGCGGAAAGAGTTCCTTTCCTGGCTGGATCATATGGAATATGAAGAATTGGAGCTTCCCCGTCCGGATGTGGTGATTCTTCTTGATGTACCGCCGGCTGTTTCCAAAAAATTGGTTCGTGAGCGGGCAAAGCAGGGCGGGTCTATGGATATCCATGAGCAGCATTCGGCATATCTTGAAAAATGCTGCGATGCGTACCAGGTACTTTGTGAAACTTATGACTGGCTGCGTATTTCCTGCATGGCGGATGGCAGATTGCGGAGTACGGATGACATTTCAAAGGAAGTGCTTGATGCTGTGCTTTCCCGGCTTGGATAACTGTTGACGGGATTTTTATTGATTTTATTCATGGGTTTGCTATAATTGAATAGGTTTAAGGAATATACAGGCATCAGTTTGTGTGTTTCCAATTATGTATCTTCAGGGCAGGGTGTGATTCCCGACCGGTGGTAAAGGTTTTCCTGAGCCCACGAGCCGTATGGCTGATTTGGTGTGATTCCAAAGCCGACAGTACAGTCTGGATGGGAGAAGATTGTTTTTCTGATTTCGTAAGAGCCTCCCTGAAGACGGGAGGTTTTTTATGCGGATCGATGATGACAAAAAGTTTATGGCGCGGGCTCTGGAGCTGGCGGCTAACGGGATGGGACATACCCGTCCGAATCCTATGGTAGGCGCGGTACTTGTAAAAGACGGCGAAATCATCGGTGAAGGATGGCACGAATTTTATGGCGGGGCCCATGCGGAAGTCAATGCTTTTGCCGATTGCAGGGCTGATCCCGCCGGAGCGACTCTTTATGTGACGCTTGAACCGTGCTGTCATTATGGAAAGACGCCGCCCTGCGCGGATCTCATCGCATCCAAGAATCTTGAGCGTGTCGTGGTTGCCATGCAGGATCCAAATCCGCTTGTGTCGGGAAAGGGTATCCGGAAACTGAAAGATGCGGGGATTTTCGTGACGACTGGTGTGATGGAAAAAGAGGCGCAGGTTTTAAATGAAGTTTTCATGAAATTTATTACAGAAAAGAAACCTTTCGTCCTGTACAAATCAGCAGTGTCCATGGATGGAAAAACGGCATGCCATACGGGAAAGTCACAATGGATTTCATCGGAAGAATCAAGAGAAGAAGTTCGTACGCTGCGCGGTCTGTACGCGGCTGTCATGGCAGGGGCGGGAACGATTGCCGCAGATGATCCTCTGCTTACGGCACGGACGGAGGGATTGGAAGATCCTGTCCGAATCATCGCAGACGGCAAATTATCCGTCTCCATGGAGTCTCGTGTTTTCGGCGGCGATTCACGGGTGATTGTTCTGACTACTTCTTCCGCCGAGCCTGAAAAGGTGAAGGCTCTCCAGTCAAAAGGGATTGAAGTGATTTTTGCCGACAGCGATACGGAGGGCTGTGTTGATCTGGAAGCGGCCATGATCGGTCTGGCGGTGAAAGGGATCGACAGCATCCTTCTCGAAGGTGGAGCGGAAACGGCGGCAGCCGC
>ENA-ORNO01000296-ORNO01000296.1-human-gut-metagenome-genome-assembly--contig:-NODE-296-length-35114-cov-4.634702_pt1 | contig 35114 bp, 35 predicted proteins | sample MGYA00242117_ERZ509026 | MGnify/ENA primary metagenome ERZ509026 (study PRJEB26280, sample SAMEA2338710) | human gut metagenome | biome: human gut; feature: human-associated habitat; material: faeces... | reverse complement strand
CGAGAAAATAATCTTCCATGACAGCTTCGACAGACTTTCTATCACAGGCACAGGCAGAGGCGATGATACCGAACAGTGGATATATCCTTATCTGTGGGACGACGGAATGTATACTGCCGAGCAAAACCTTATCTGGGGAACCGGTCCGGACAACTGGGGAACGATATTCGAGTCGGGTGCTATAATAGACCGCTCTTATAATGAGTATATCGACCTTTTGCAGTCAAGAGGACTCATCATTTTCGCACTTACAATAGTATTCCTTATTATGACTATAGTAAAAATGTGCAAGCTCGTAGCAGGCTTTATGAAAGACAAAAACAGCTGGACAGGCTGTGCAGTATCAGCGGCAGTTCTTTGCTATCTGATACAGGCGTTTTTCAACATAAGTTCTGTTACATCATCACCATACTTCTGGATCGCGGCTGGACTTGTGTGGAGTTTCACAGCGGTAAAATCCAGTGCAAAGAAAAAGAGCTAACAAACCTATCTGTAGGGGCGGCCTTGGGTCGCCCGCTCTTTCATCAATACATTGATAAAAAATTCGGACGCAGTAAAATGAGTCCGATTTTTTTATGCCTTTTTGCAGACAATGATATAAACATATTAGCTTTTACATATATTGAAATATGGCTATAGACCTGTGCCGAATTTTTTCGCCCATAAATAACGAGCGGATTTGAACGAACGAGAATAGGTGAGATTGCAAGAGATGCAGCGAGCTAAATCAAAAAATCTGTTCACTGCTGACTTCCGCTGACTTCCCCGAACTTTGTCGGACTTTGCTAATTTGTAAGGCTTATGATATAATCATATTAAACCAAAGAACAGAAAGCCTTTGGTTAGACGGCAAGTCGAAAGACTTTGTTTTATATGAAAGGAAAAAATCATGAGCAAAGAAAAGGTCATTGACATTTCAACAAGAAAAACAGGAAAGATCGTTGGCATTTGTGCGGCGGCAGTTGCGGCTATAATAGTGGTCGTATCCTCTGTATCCATAGTTCCGGCAGGCTGTACGGGCGTTGTGACGACCTTCGGCAAGGTGTCAGACACTGCACTCAACGAAGGATTGCATCTGAAAGTGCCTTTTGCACAGCGTGTAACAACAGTGTCAAACAAGATACAAGTTTATCAGGCTGACGCTGACGCAGTTTCAAAGGACTTGCAGACTGTGAACTCTACCATAGCGGTGAACTTCCGAATAAAGTCGGCTTCTTCTGCAAGCATTTTCAAGAATATCGGCTCAGATTACGAGAACGTTATCCTTATGCCAACAGTGCAGGAATGTATGAAGTCGGTATGTGCAAAATATACGGCTGAACAGCTTATCACTGACAGAGCGCAGGTGGGCGAGGAAATAAAGGCACAGCTCGTTTCAAAGGTGGATGAATACGGTATCGAGATAGAGAAATTCAATATTGTGAATTTTGATTTCTCATCTGAATTTAATGAAGCCATAGAGGCAAAGCAGGTAGCAGAGCAGAATCTTTTGAAAACAAAGACCGAGCAGGAGCAGGCTATAGTTGTAGCTGAGGCGGAGGCTAAGAAAAAGGTTATTGCCGCAGACGCTGAGGCAACTTCCATAAAGACCAAGGCTGAAGCTCAGGCAGAAGCCAACAAAACTATCTCTGAATCTCTTTCAAACGAGCTTATAAAGTATCAGACCATCGATAAGTGGGACGGCGTTCTGCCTAAGGTGGCCAATGACGCAAACCCTCTGATATCTCTTGACCTTGACGAGCAGAAAACCGCTGAATAACGCTGATTCCTGACAGAACGGCTGTCAATCGTTAAAAACACCAATGAGGGGTATAAAAATATGTTTAAATGGACAAAAAAGAATTTTTTTTGAACGTTGTATGACATATTTCTTGACATAAAAAGCGTTTTCTGTTATCATAAATATATGTGAACATATTTTACTTTTATGGCATAAGGCTGTAAAATATGGAGTTGGGAGGAGAAAAAATGTTGAAAAAGCTATACCGCACATTAGGCTTTGCACTTATTTCCTGCAATTTGTTTTTCACCCCTGTCATGGCATATGCCGACAGCAGTGTGAGCGTGGGAACAAATATGTGCTTTGCTATACCGGGAGGACTTATAACAGGCTTTGTGCTTGTTTCAATGAGCCGCACAAAACAGAAAGCTACCAAGGCGGATAAATACATAAAGAGTAATCTTAAACTTACTGGGCGTAACGACACCTATCTGCGTACCACCACTGATAAGACTAAGATAAAAGACGATTGATAGGGGGTACGGAAAATGGCTGTTAATATTTCTTATAAATGCCCTAACTGCGGAGCGGAGCTTTTCTGGAGTGCTGACAAAAACTGCTGGGCATGTGAATACTGCGACGGACAGTTCACACTGAAAGAGCTTGAAGAGGCTGGCGGCGACGCTAAAAAGGCTGAAGAGCTGAACAAGGATAACGTTGAAAAGCATGAAGAGGTCGATAAGGACGAATACAGTATGTCAAATGACGGAACTGTAGGAAATAACCTTGTAAAATATACCTGTTCACACTGCGGAGCGGAGATAATCACAGACCGTTCAACTGCAGCAACAGTTTGTGTTTACTGCGGAAATGCGGTAATAATGGGAGAGCAGATAATAGACAATTTCTCCCCTGACTATGTTATACCTTTTAAAGTGCCGAAAACTCAGGTAATGGACGCTTTCCAAAAATTCAGCAATAAGCCTCTTACACCGAAAGATTTCAACTGCGATAGGGTAGTGGACAAGATGCAGGGCGTTTATATCCCGTTTTGGCTCTATTCAGGAAACTGCGAAGGCTCTATTACTGCGGAGGGTATAAACACAAGAACATGGACTTCCGGAAACTACAGATACACTGAGAAAAAGTATTATTCAGTTTACAGAAACGGAACCCTCGATTTCAAAGCTGTTCCTGTGGATGCTTCTTCAAAGACTGACGATGACGCTATGGACTCTATCGAGCCTTTTGATTACTCGGAAATGACAGCGTTCAACCCAGGTTATCTTTCGGGATATCTTGCAGAGAGATATGACGAGGATAAGGATAAGTGCCTGCCTAGGGCTAAAGAACGTATCGAGAACACAACTCGTGACGAACTTAGAAATACTTGTAACTACAACAGTGTAAACGTTCAGTCATATGAAAAGCACACCGAGATAAAGGACGTTAAATATGCTATGCTTCCAACATGGCTTTTGTATACAACCTATCAGGATAAGCCTTATTTCTTTGCAATGAATGGTCAGACAGGTAAATTTATCGGAAACCTGCCTATAAGCAAGGGAAAGCTTGTGGCTTACTCGCTTCTTGGAGGCGTGGGCGGATATATTATCGGAGCTATACTTCAGATAATGGGAATATTCTAGTAGGGGGTATCAGCTAAATGCCTGAAATATCAACGGCGCTTATAATAAAAATAATAGTTATAGTGGTCGCCATAGGCGGTGGTATAGCGGTGATATATTCTGTGAAAAAAGCGGTATCGAACGCCATTGGCAGACAACTGAGCCGTGCCAACGACCTGCTAAGGACCATAAATGACGCAACTGAGGAAAGACAGAACAACGCCATGCAGTTTACTTATGTTGATCCTAATGTGGTGAACAACATAAAGAGAGATTTTCCTGACTATGATGAAAATATAGCAAGGAGCATAGTGGAAAACACTGTGATGAAATATTTTCTTGTTATAAACGGAGAAGCAAGCGAGAATCAGCTTGAATACTGTACCGAAGCGTTCAAGCAGAGAGCAGCCACGATGGCAAAAGACAACTTGTCAACGGTTACGCCAAAGCATTATGACGATATACATATCCACAAGTCGCAGGTGGCGTCTTATCATAGAGATCATGACGCTGCAACGGCAAAGTTTCAGGTATCTCTTGAATACAAGCTCAACGGGATAAAGGCACAGCACATTTATGAGGCGGATTATTCATACTATCTTTCAATGGGGATAGAGGGCGAAAACGCCAGCCTTATATGTCAGTTCTGCGGAGCACCTGTGGACACCGCAGGCTCGGTTTGTCCTTACTGCGGTTCTGAGATACACAGCTCTGTAGAGCGCACATGGAAAGTCAGCAGGATATCCATGCTGAGATAGACAAGTTTAAAACCCCTTGGGGTGAAATAATACAGACAACGAAAGGAATTTAACTATGGGACTTATTAAGATGTTTACATCAGCAGTCGGCTCAACATTTGCCGATCAGGTAGTAGAGTACTTCAGATGTGAGGATATGTCAACTAAGATACTCTGCCAGCCGGCTACTCTTGTTAAGAGAGGAAAGACTGTGAACAACGGCACAGAGGGCGTTATCTCAAACGGTTCACGCTTTGACGTTGCGGTAAATCAGGCGGCTTTGCTTATCGAGAATGGCAGAGTACACGATTTTGTTATCGGTACACAGGAAACAGCAGGTCAGTATAAGTATGATTCAACTGTATCTCCGTCACTTCTTGGCGGCGGCTGGGGCGACCTTGGCGCTTCTATCAAGGAGATAGGCAGAAGATTTACAGCAGGTGGTCAGGCTATGAACACCATGCGTCTTATCTACATAAACCTCAGACCTCTGCCTGGAAACAAGATAGGCTTCGGCAAGATACCTTTCAGAGACGGCGAAATGAACCTCACTCTTAACGCACAGGGTCATGGTCAGTATGAACTTCAGATCGTAAACCCTATGAACTTCTATGAGAACGTTGTTCAGAACGTAAATAAGGTACTTACTGTTGACAGCCCTGACGGCGTGGCAGTTCTCGGCCAGCTTAAGGCTGACATGACACCTAAGTTCCAGAAGGCTCTTACAAGGATATCCGCTCAGAAAATACCATACGATCAGCTTGGTCTTTATCCTGATGAGCTTGCTGAAGCAATGAATGCAGAGCTTGAAGAAAAGTGGGCTACAAAGGGTGTTAAGATAACAAGCCTTGCTATTGAGCTGAACGTGGACGAAGAGTCAAAGCAGAGAATCGCAAAATTCCAGGAGGCAAAAACTGTTGGAAGTGATCCTTCAATGCTCTATGCTATGGACAGAATGTCTATCAACAAGGCAAGAGAGGCAGCGGCAAGCAACTCAAACGGTGTTATGGCAGGCTTTATGGGCATGGGCATGGCAGGCGGCATGATGGGTCAGCCAATGGACGCAACAATGTATCAGCAGCAGATGCAGCAGAACATGATGAATCAGCAGGCTGCACAGGCAGCTCCACAGCAGGCAGCTCCAGCAGCTGCACCAACACAGGCTGCACCTGAGAACGGCTGGACTTGCGCTTGCGGAACAACAAACACAGGAAAGTTCTGCGCTAACTGCGGACAGCCTAAGCCTGAGCCAAAGCCGGCAGCAGACAGTTGGAAGTGTTCATGCGGCACAGAGAACACAGGAAAGTTCTGTGCAAACTGCGGTTCACCAAAGCCTGAGCAGCCAGTAGGCTGGACTTGCTCATGCGGAGCAGTGAACAAGGGCAAGTTCTGCGCTGAGTGCGGAAAGCCAAAGCCTGCATCAGAGCCGCTTTACAAGTGTGACAAGTGCGGCTGGGAGCCTGAAGATCCGAAAAATCCTCCTAAGTTCTGCCCGGAATGTGGAGATCCATTTAACGATAACGATATTCAGAAATAATTCTTATAGTTATTTTGAGCCGTCCTGCGGAATGCGGGGCGGCTCTTTTTGTGGGGCGATGTTCGGAAATGTGTTGGTTTATATAGTTTGTTTACATATGAAATATTGAAATTATCACGGATATGTGATATAATATATAGCGTATGATATTTTATATGGGTCTTTACCGATATACTAAAAATTTTTCCGAAAGGACTTGATCTAAATGCTGTCAGATATCGAAATCGCAAAGCAGGCGAAAATGCTCAAAATTGGGGAGGTCGCTGCTAAGCTCGGCATCTCAGAAGATGAATATGAGCCTTATGGTCACTACAAGGCTAAGCTTTCTGAGTCGCTTTATGCTAAAACTAAAAATGATCCAGATGGTAAGCTTATTCTTGTTACCGCTATAAACCCTACGCCTGCAGGAGAGGGCAAGACCACTATTTCCGTTGGATTGGCTGAGTCTATGAACAAGATAGGCAAGAAAGCTATGCTCGCTCTGAGAGAGCCTTCACTTGGTCCTGTTTTTGGTATCAAGGGCGGTGCGGCTGGCGGTGGATACGCTCAGGTCGTTCCTATGGAAGACATCAATTTGCACTTCACAGGAGATATGCACGCTATAACTGCGGCTAACAACCTGCTCTGCGCCCTTATCGACAACCATATGCAGCAGGGAAATGAGCTTCACATTGACCAGAGAAGGATACTTTTCAAGCGCTGCCTTGACATGAATGACAGAGCGCTGAGAGATATCGTTATCGGTCTTGGCTCAAAGGTGAATGGTATTCCTAGAGAGGATTCTTTCCAGATAACTGTCGCTTCTGAGATAATGGCTATTCTTTGCCTCGCTTCCGATCTGGCTGACCTTAAGGCTAGAATTGAGAAGATACTCGTTGCTTACACAACTGACGGAAAGCCTGTTTATGCTAAGGATATAGGCGGTTGCGGTGCTATGACTGCTTTGCTGAAAGACGCTTTGAAGCCTAACCTTGTTCAGACGCTTGAGAACAATCCTGCTCTTATCCATGGCGGTCCATTCGCTAATATCGCTCACGGCTGTAACTCAGTAAGAGCCACAAAGCTTGCTTTGAAGCTTGCTGACTACACTATCACTGAGGCTGGCTTCGGCTCTGACCTTGGCGCTGAGAAATTCTTTGATATCAAGTGCAGATACGCTGGTCTTAAACCAAGTTGCGTAGTTCTGGTGGCTACTGTAAGGGCATTGAAATACAATGGCGGTGTTCCGAAAACTGAGCTTACTAACGAAAATGTTGAGGCTCTCGAAAAGGGTATCGTAAACCTGAAAACTCATATTGAGAATATGCACAAGTTCGGTGTGCCTGTAGTGGTGGCTATAAATAGATTCCATACTGATACTGAGGCTGAGCTGGCTGTTATCGAGAAAGTTTGCGGTGAAATGGGCGTTGAGTTCTCTCTTGCTGAGATTTTTGCAAAAGGTTCTGAGGGCGGTATCGACCTTGCGGAAAAGGTTTGCAAGACTATCGAAACAAAGCCGTCTGAGTTCAAGCCACTTTATGACGAGAAGCTCCCTATCAAGGAGAAGCTTGATATACTTGCGAAAGAGATATACCGTGCAAACGGCGTGATCTATACAAAGCAGGCTGAAAAGGCTATAAAGGAGATCACTGACCTTGGATTCGGGGATATCCCTGTTTGCGTGGCTAAGACGCAGTATTCACTGTCTGACGACCCGACAAAGCTTGGCAAGCCTGAGAATTATGAGATAACAGTAAGAGATGTAAGGCTTTCAGCCGGTGCAGGATTTGTGGTAGCTTATACGGGCGATATTATGACAATGCCTGGTCTGCCTAAGAAGCCCGCGGCTTATAATATCGATTGCGATAATGAGGGCAATATCTACGGATTGTTCTAAGCCGTTTAAGTGAGGAGTGAGGAATTGGCATAGCCGACCGAACAAGTCACTTTGATAGAGTAAATACCGAGCGGAGCGATTTTGCGGCGTGGCAAATGTAGGGGACGGCGCTCTCGACGTCCCGTTTTTGGGAGCGACGAGGTTTGAATTTATACAAACCATGTAGGCGATCAAGACGAGCGAACGCTGTTCGCCCCTACACGATTTGTGCGATAAGATAATTTGTAGGTAAGCAGATAATAAGTCGGGTAAACAGGCGTGTTGAGATAGCAGAGTGAAAAAACATGAACCGAGGTGAGCGGCAGTGACAGATACAGCGGTGAAAAAGAGTGCGGAAAGTGTGAAAATGCCTGAGAACGGCAAGAAAAAACATCTATCTTGGCAGGTCATTGCCTGCGGTTGCCTTGTGGTCATAAGCGTGGTGCTGAACGTGATCGCCTGGAAAAGTACGGCGTTCTGCGACTGGTATACGGCTCACATTTTTCCAATTTGGGAAAATACATATGGCAGGCTCACTTCGCTGTTGCCGTTTTCCTTCGGGGAATTGCTTATTGCGGTAGCGGTTTTCGGTATTCCGCTTTCACTGGTGGCTATGCTGGTGCTTGTGATAGTCAGAAAAGGCAAGAGAAAGAAAACTGCGAAAATTTTCGGGCTTGTTTATATGTGGATAGTCACTTTTGTGGTGACGGTGCAGACCTTTAACTGCTTTGTTATTTATCATTGTTCAAGCTTTGCGGAACTTAACGGAATACCCACAGAACAGCACACCAGGACGGAGCTTGAAGCACTTGGCAACAAGCTTGTTACGGAGATAAATGCGCTTAGCAAAGAGGTGGAGCGTGACAGCGAGGGAAAATTCGTGCTGACCGCTGACCTTGACAAGACGGCTCAGGAGGCCATGCGTGGGCTTGGAAGCGAATTTAAAAACCTCGGGGGATTTTATGTCACTCCGAAAGCTATAAAATGCTCGTTCTTTATGAGCCAAATGGACCTTATGGGCATCTATTTCCCGTTCTCTATGGAGGCTAACTACAATCAGGATATGTATAAGGCGAAGCTTCCTGACACCATTTGTCATGAGCTTGCTCATACGAAAGGCTACATTCAGGAGGACGAGGCGAACTTTATCGCCTTTATGGCGTGCGACAGATCGGACAATGCGGATTACCGCTATTCGGGCTATCTGGCGGCGCTTGGCGAGGTTAGAAACAAGATTTTTGACTACGCTTCTGACGATAAGAAGATAGAATTTGACAGCTCTATCTGCGACGAGGTGTGGGCTGATATGGAAGCAAACTGGGACTACTGGCGGAGCGTTGACGAGGCTAAGGACACTGTTTTCGACAGCGAGGCAGTGGGGGAGATATCTGACAAGGCAATGGAAAAATCTCTGAAGCTAAACGGCGTTGAGGACGGCAAGCAGTCCTATGGCAGAATGGTGGATCTTATGCTAAACTACTTCAAGGACAAGGGTGAGCTGTGATGAAAATTCTTGCGGTCATTCTGTTTCTCGGGATAATGCTCAGTTCATGTGGAAATAAGGCGGACAGTGAAAGGCTCAATGATTCGGCTTTTACCACTACTGCGGAAAGCTCTGCGGTGGATAGTGACAGCATGGAAGTTGACGAAAGCTCGCAGGTCGGTGATGAGAGCGGTATTCAGGGCGACAGCTCGGAGGACGATATGAAGTGGCGGCTTTTTGAGGACACTTATAAGGAAACTGACAGCGGCAGGGCTGCGGAAAATTATGCTCACAACAAAGATATCAAGATAGAGGGCTTTGTGAAATACGGGCAGGAAAATCCCCCTGTGTGCGATTTGATGCTTGGCGAAAACAGGTTCGCAGGGGTAGGCTGTGAGGTCATTGCGGCTTATAATTATCTCACATACGAGGGCTTTGAGCCTGACATGGCAAAGCTTGCTTATGATTTTGAAAAGAATGCTCTTATTGCGGCGGACGGTTCGCTGGGGTCTAATCCTAGGAAAATAAGTGGACTTTTTAAGGCAATGGGAGTGGGATACAAAAGATTTTATAAGGCTGATGAGGCTCAGGCGGCTGTTGAAGAGGGCAAGCCTGTGATAGTTTCTTTCCATATCGGGTTGAATATTTTCAGCGGTATCCACACGGTTTTCGCTGTTAAAGAAGAGGGCAGGCTGTATGTTTACAACTGCTACAACTCAGCGGCGGACAAGACAGAGGTGGAGAGCATTTATCAGCTTATGAATAAAAACAGCCTTTTTATTGTGGGCTACACGGAAGATGACGGTCAAATGAGGTGATAGGTTGACAAAGGTATACAAAACATCATCTGCGGCGGAAACTATCGCTTTGGGTGAGGAGATAGGCAGACGGCTGAAAGGCGGCGATCTTATCGCTTATAGTGGCGGTCTTGGTGCAGGAAAGACTACTATTACCAGAGGGATCTCCATTGGAATGGGACTTGGTGACGAGGTGACTTCGCCCACGTTCGCACTGGTGAACGAATACCGAGGCGACAGGCTCAGCCTTATACACTTTGATATGTATCGCATAAATTCGGCGGACGATCTGGAAACTACAGGCTTTTTTGACTACATGGACGAAGACACTGTGCTTGCGGTGGAATGGTCGGAGAATATTGCTGAGGAGCTGCCTGAGGACGCTATAAGGATAGACATACAGCGCATTGACGAGGACAGCAGGGAGATAAGCATAACTGCACCTGAGGGAGATGATAGATTTGAAGATATTAGCTATTGACACAAGCGGAAAGGTCGCTTCGGTGGCGGTGACGGACGGAGAGAAGCTTCTTTGGGAGAAGTCTGTATACACAAAGCTCACTCATTCCCAGGTGATATTGCCTATGGTGAAGCAGGCACTTGAGGAAACAGGGCTTACTTACGCTGACCTTGACTGTGCGGCTATTGCAAAGGGTCCGGGGTCTTACACGGGACTTAGGATAGGCGTGGCGGCTGTAAAGGGAATGTGCTTTGGCTGTGAGAGTTTAAAAAGCGCAGGAGTTTCCACTCTGCTTTCGCTGGCTTACAACTGCATAGATTTTGAGGGCAGGATAATTTCTGTTATGAGGGCAAGGCCTAAGATAGTTTACGCAGGCGAGTTTCAGTGCAAAAACGGCGTTGTAACGAGGATATCCGCTGACAGAGTTTGCCCTGAGGAGGAAGTTTTTTCGGGAGAGTTTACTGAAAAGACAATGCTTGTGGGCGACTGTGCGGCAGAGATAAAGGCGAAATATTTCGCTGACAACGAAAATGTTCAGCTTGCAAGCTATGTGAACAGGCTGCAGAGGGCTTCGTCACTGTGTCTTGCGGTGGAGGCTCAGCCTGAGATAATGGTTTCGGCTGACAGGCTGGAGGTATCATATTTGCAGGCTACAAAGGCGGAAAAGGATAAGGCACATAGGGATAAATAGGAGGAAATTAATATGAAAATTGCTATTGGCTGTGACCATGCAGGTCCTGAGCTTAAGGCGGAGATATTGGCACATTTGGACGAAAAGGGTGTGGAATACACTGATTTTGGTATTCAGGCAGGAGAGAAAGTGGACTATCCTGACAAGGCAAAGGAAGTTTGCGAGAAAGTGGCTTCGGGCGAATACGAAATGGGAATACTCATATGCGGAACTGGTATTGGAATGTCAATGAGCGCAAACAAGATAAAGGGAATAAGAGCGGCTTGCTGTTCGGACTATTTCTCTGCTAAGTATACAAGAGCGCATAATGACGCAAATGTGCTTTGCATTGGTGCGAGAGTGCTGGGGGCAGGCTTGGCTATCGAGCTGGTGGACGTTTTCCTTGAAACGGAGTTTGAGGGTGGCAGACATCAGAGGAGAGTGGATAAGATCTCTGAGCTGGAGAAGTAGTGAGGAGTTAGGAGTGAGGAATTAAGGTATCGCCTTGTGGCGAAGGATTTTTTTCTGACTTTTTGCTTTATGGAGCAGGGCGGCTTGTTGTTGCCCTGCTTTTTTTATGGGTACAAAAACGGCTGACAAGCTTTTCGCCTGTCAGCCGTTTCTATATTGAGGTTTGTATTTTTAGGTAAAAACCGTAATGGCAAGGTTTTTATTAGATAGCGTCGAATGCTTCGCTGAGATCGTAGATGATATCGTCGATATGCTCTGTGCCGATAGAAAGTCTGATAGTATTTGGCTTGATACCCTGATCTGCAAGCTCTGCTTCGTTAAGCTCTGCGTGTGTTGTTGATGCTGGGTGGATAACCAGTGACTTAACGTCTGCTACGTTTGCAAGGAGTGAGAAGAGTTTCAGGTGGTCGATGAAGTTCTGAGCTGTCTTTGCGTCGCCCTTTATCTCGAATGTGAAGATAGAACCGCCGCCGTTAGGGAAATACTTCTTGTAAAGTGCCTGCTGGCTTGGATCGTCTGATACTGAAGGGTGATTTACCTTTTCTACCTTTGGGTGCTTGTTAAGGAAGTCAACTACCTTAAGTGCGTTCTCAACATGACGCTCAACTCTCAGAGACAGTGTTTCAAGACCCTGCAGGAAGATGAATGCGTGGATAGGTGAAAGTGTTGCACCTGTATCACGGAGAAGGATCGCACGGATACGAGTTACAAATGCTGCGCCAGGGGCTGCGTCTGCAAAGCTTACACCGTGGTAGCTTGGGTTTGGTTCTGTGAGCTGTGGGAACTTGCCTGACTTCTTCCAGTCAAACTTGCCGCTTTCAACGATAACGCCGCCGATTGTTGTGCCGTGACCGCCGATAAACTTTGTTGCAGAATGGATAACGATATCCGCGCCGTACTCGATAGGTCTTACGAGATATGGAGTAGCGAATGTGCTGTCAACGAGAAGTGGAATATTGTGTGCGTGTGCGATATTTGCGATAGCTTCAATATCAACTACGTCTGAGTTAGGGTTGCCAAGAGTTTCGATATAGAGAGCCTTTGTGTTCTCCTTGATAGCCTTTTCAAAGTTAGCTGGGTCAAGCGGATCGACAAATGTTGTTGTGATGCCGTAATCAACAAGAGTGTGTGCAAGCAGGTTATATGTGCCGCCATAGATGTTCTTTGCAGCTACGATATGATCGCCTGCAAGGGCTACGTTCTCAATAGCGTATGTTACTGCTGCTGCGCCTGATGCAACTGCAAGAGCTGCTGTGCCGCCCTCAAGAGCTGCGATACGCTTTTCAAAAACGTCTTCGGTTGGGTTTGTAAGTCTGCCATAGATGTTACCTGCGTCCTTAAGAGCAAATCTGTCAGCGGCATGCTGTGAGTTATGGAAAACGTATGATGATGTCTGATAAATAGGAACGGCTCTTGCATCTGTTACAGAGTCTGCTGTTTCCTGACCAACGTGGAGCTGAAGTGTTTCAAATTTAAGATTTCTTTCGTTTATTGCGCTCATTTTAAATTACCTCTTTCATTAAATTGATGTTTTTTAAATCCGATAAAAATTTTTGTTACTGAACTTTATGTTGATTTTAACAGCAACACATACAGCACATACACATTCGTGAATCGTACGCTGTTTTCAGTTTCAGTATTTTTACACTCATTTTCAACGCCTCATTTCAAATTCATATTAATCCTAGTCGTTTAGTATGTTTTAGCGTATCTATACTATACCACACCCATAGAGGAATGTCAATAGGTTTAAGATGATTTTTCGCATTTTTGTGAAAATTGATATTAATTCTATCAATTTAGTAGGATTTAAGGGCAAAATGCACAAGGGGAAGTGAGAAATGAGGAGTGAGGAATGAGGAATTGGCAAAGCTGAACAGAGTTGTGCTCAAGTATGAAGTAAAAGACAGCACCGAGCGGAGCGATTTTGCGGTGGTAGGAAGTTGCCCGAAATATTGTAGGGGACGACGCCCTCGGTGTCCCGTTCGGAAGGGCAATGCCGTGTTTTCGCTGTTTGTTATTAAATTTGTATAAAAGTATCGTTTACCGATGCCTTATAATTGTATACCGAAATAAATATTTTTGGTTGACAATAGGTTCGGTATGTGATACAATATTAATTGTCAAATAAAAAGTAAAGGATAGGTTTACAATGAATAACAATGCTAAAAACAAAACAAAACAAATAGTCGGTATCGGAGTTATGACGGCTATAATCGCTGTGCTTTCGCAGATAACTATTCCGCTTCCTACTCACGTTCCTGTTACGCTCCAGACTTTTGCTGTGGCTCTCGCAGGATATTTTCTCGGCTGGAAGGGCGGTGCTGTGTCTGCTCTGGTATACGGTCTGCTGGGCGCTATCGGTGTGCCAGTGTTTGCAGGCTGGTCAGGCGGTTTCTCCGTTATCGTAGGGTATACAGGTGGATTCATTTACGGATTTATCGTTATGGCTCTTCTTTGCGGTCTTGGCGCAAAGTTCTGCTCTGACAAGATAAGCGGTAAGGTCATCGCTATCGTGCTTGGTATCGCAGGTCTTGCTTGCGACCACCTGCTCGGTGCTATCCAGTACGCTATCGTTGCTAATATCTCTATTGGCAAGTCAATCCTTCTTGTTTCTGTTCCTTATCTTGTAAAAGACGTTATCTCTGTTGTTGCTGCTTACCTTATCAGCATCGAGCTTGTAAGCAGACTTGCAAAGACAGGTTGCTATGCTTACAAGAGAGCCTGAGCTTAGATTTCATCATCTGCTGTGCCTGCCGCTTTTTCAGGGAAAAGGCTACAGTGACGGTTTTTCGGTGAATATGCAGTCTGTGAAAGACAGATTGGAGAGCGAGGACACTGCGGTGCGGTTTGTGTGCAGCGGAGATATGATATGTCAGCACTGCCCAAACAGGACGGAGGACGGTTGTTTGCTTGACGGCTGTGGCGGAACGGTGGCACAGAAAGACAGCGAGGTTTGCAGACTTTCTGAGATAGAATGTCACTCAGTGGAGAATTATCGTAGTGCGCTGACAAGGCTGAGAAGCAAAATGGATAAAAAGGCATTTGATATACTATGCTCGGAATGTCGCTGGGCAAAGCTTGGTTTGTGCAGCTTTGAAAAGTGGCGTGAGGGCGTTGATGGATTGCTTTCTTCGTGACAGGTCACGTCTGTCATTTTTTACACAAAAGTACAGCTCCCGAGAAGAAACTCGGGAGCTGTACATTTTTTTGCTTATTCTTCACTTGCCTGATATGCGGATAGGAATTTCTCGTAGATATCGGGATAATGTTTTTTTAGTCTTACAGGCTTAAGGTCGGAGGTGGTGAAGCAGTGGGAGGTGTGGGCAAGGCAGGCTGTTTTCTGAGTGGTAAGGTCAAAGATCTCGTAGTCAAGCTCGTAGGCACAGCCGTTGAACTTTGACAGCTTACAGCGCACTTCAAACTCGTCACCGAAACGAACGGGATATTTATAGTGTGTTTCAACAGAGAGGACAGGGGAAACTATCCCTCTTGCCTCTATCTCGTGGAATGGACAGCCAAGCTGTTCCATAAGGTCAACACGGGCTTCCTCAAGCCAACGGACGTAATTTGAATGGTGGATTATATCCATGCGGTCTGTTTCATAATAAAAGGCTTTTCTTTTGTAGGGGGTAAGTGTCATTTTATGTCCTTCTTTCTGTGGGTTTGACGTTGACGTTATATATGGGTGTGATAAAAATAGCGGGCGACCAATGGCCGCCCCTAATTGTTGCTGAATTATTCAAGCCATATGAAGTTGTTATCGGTGTTCACAAAGTCCATATTATAAAGGAAAATGACCTTTGTTATGCCGTTGTCTTTTACATACTCGCTGACTGTCTTATCCATGATGTGGTAATAACGCATATCTATCATTGTGATGTGCTTATACTTGTCGGCAAAGTATGGCATAACTGTGTTTGCGTAGCTGTCCTTTATAATAAGGACGTGTTCATCGCTTTCACCGTTTGTTTCTATTTCCGTGAGGGCAAAGTTTCCTCCCATGAATGTGGAGTATTTATCCTTTTTGGTCTTGAATGAATCGTCAAAAAGGGTGTTTGTTTGTTTGTTTTCTTGAACATAATTTACCTTTACGCTGTTGTCAGGGTTTGTGTAGAAGTGCATTTCGTCAGCAGCGGAGAAGTCTGTTGGGGCTTTTGAATAAAGTGTGCCATGAAAGTCCTTTACAGTTTCTATATTGTAGGATACCTGTGGGATATCTTCATTCATGGCTGTCATAAGTGCGTCAAATCCCACTTTTGCGCCCTCGGCTGTCCAGTGGTGGTCGGTCTTATAAAAAACCTGCGTGGACTTTGCGGCGTCTTTGAGCTGCTCATATGGGAAGCAGAGGTTTATCCTGTCGCTGAGGATAGAGCTTATATACTTTTCGCTTTCAAGCTGATCGTCGGTCTGTGTGACCGCAGGGAGCTTGTCTGACATAACGGAAACTGCATTCGGCACAAGAAGAAAGCTTACGTCGACGGATTTATCAAGGTTGTCAGCAAAATCGTTAAGACAGCTTATATTTTTCTCGATAAGAGGTCTGTTTTCCTGATAGTCTTGGAGATAATAGCCGTCCTTGCCGAAATATACACCGTTCTGATAGTTTTTCAGAAGCGTGCGGTCGGTGACTGTTTTAAGACTCACAAGCTGGTCTTTCATAAATATCTGATCGGACATATAGCTTTCGATATCCGATGTGAACTCGCCTTTTTCGAGTTTTTTCCATGAAAATTCAGGGGCTTGCTGGAGATAGCGGTTCTCATTTTCGGAGAATTCACGATCCTCAGAAATAAAGCTTGCCACTGCAAAGCCGAATATGAACAGCAGAAAGCACACTATCATAATATAGTTTTTAAGTTGTTTTTTCATATCTGCCGTCCTCCTTTAAAATCTGAAATACAGGAACGGATTGAATGAATTACCTGCAAGGTAGGCGGTGGAAACTGCCAAAAGTGTTAATGCGAACAGCGGTTGGAGTATACAGCCGCATATCTCAGGACACTTGATCTGAAGCTTAAGGCAGAGCTTTTTTGGAAGCTGTGTTGAAGCTATCACAAGTATCACTATTGTTACTGCATACTGTGCGAGCCAGAACACTGTTTGGTGATTTATGAGAGGTAGTCCCCCTGCGCCGAACATATTTTTGAAGTTCTGTGTGAGCTTGCCGAAATCTTCATAGGAGAATATTCCCCAGCCTATGACTATAAAAAGAAGTGCATAGAGGTGCTGGAAAAATGCAGGTATCTTTTTCAGGGCTTTGCCCAAGAAAAGCTTTTCACATAGGAGTATCACACCGAAGTACACACCCCATAGCATAAAGTTCCAGTTTGCACCGTGCCAGAAGCCTGTGAGAAACCATACTATCATGATGTTAAGGCACTGTCTTGCTTTGCCCTTGCGGTTACCGCCAAGTGGGATATAGACATAATCTCTGAACCAGCTTGAAAGTGACATATGCCAGCGTCTCCAGAAGTCTGTGATAGAGGTGGAGATGTAAGGGTAGTTGAAGTTCTCGAGAAAGTCGAAGCCGAACATTTTGCCAAGACCTATCGCCATATCGGAATAGCCTGAGAAGTCAAAGTATATTTGGAAGGTATAGGCTATTATGCCAAGCCAGCTTGCGGCAACGCTCAGTTCGGATTGCGCTGAGTTTGAGATAGTGTCGAAAAGCTCGCCGATAGTATTTGCGAGAATGACTTTTTTGCCAAGACCTATGGAAAATCTCCACACGCCCTGTGCAAAATGCTCTATGCTCTCGTTACGCTTTTTGAGCTGTTCCGCAACGTCGATGTATCTTACGATAGGACCTGCGATAAGCTGTGGGAAAAGGGCAACATAGGTGGCAAGGTCAAGGAAGTTCTTCTGACTTCTTACTTCGCCCTTATAAACGTCGATAACGTAGGAAAGGGTCTGGAAGCTGTAGAATGAGATACCGATAGGGAGGGCAAGACCCAAGGCCTTTATCTGCGTACCGAAAATGCTGTTTGCCGCACCGATGAAAAAGTCGGTATATTTAAAAAACAGAAGAAGCCCGATGTTCCACACCACCGCTCCTATCATTGCGATGAGCGGAGTGTATTTTTTTTCGTTTTTACGCTGTTTGTCTGCCAATAGTCCTGTTATATACGCAACGATAGTGGAAGCTATCATGAGGACGATATAAACAGGTTCGCCCCATGCGTAAAACACAAGGCTGAAGATAAACAGCACCAAATTGCGTGTTATGCGTGGGACGATATAATACGTTATCAGTACAATAGGCAGGAATGCGAACAGAAATGTTGTACTTGAAAAAAGCATATATTTATTACTCCTAGCCTATTATCTCTTTTGCTTTATCGTTATCGTTTGAAAGACAGAGGTAAACATAATTGCCGTTGGTTACAAGAACAGGGTCATTAAGCTTTGTCATTTCCTCAGGGACATAGTTTTCAAAAACCTTTTTCTGGCTTTCGACTCTTGCTGTAAGTGTATCTGCAATAGCCTTTGCACTGTCTGCGTCCTTGGCTTCAAAGCAGTCTATCTCCTCGGCTGTTCCTCCTGATGAGCTTACATAGACCTTAGCCTTTGTATAGCTGTCTGCTGATATGCCGATTATCTTTTCTATCTTTGCTTCGTCAAGCTCTGCGAGCTCGTCCTTGAACTCTATGCCGTCCTTGAGCTTGTCCGCAACGGCTGTTACGTCAACGCTTTCGTTTGTCTGAGCGGCTGCCGCTGAATTTGCGGAGTTTGCTGTGCTGCTGTCAGAGTCTGAACCGCAGCCTGTAAGTGCTGCTGTGCCAATGCACATAACTGCCATAAGAGTGCAGAGTATCTTCTTTGTTTTCATAATTCTTCTTTCCTTTCTTATGTGTTGTCGATTATATAGTTGAGCCACTTGTCGCAGTATTCGCTCATAAGGTGTATTCCGTCTGAGGATGCTTCCTCCGGAAGAGTGCCGTCTGCACCTGCTACAGCGGAGGTGCAGTCAAGATAATTTATACCTGTCTGCTGTGCCACCTCTGAGATAGCCTGATTGAATGTGGCTACATTTGTGTTATTTATGGCGTCGCCCTGCAAGCTTCTTGAAGCTGTTACAGGAAGGATAGATTCAGCATAGATAACAGCGTCAGGCTGTATCTCCTGAATTTTTGTGATAAGCTGTGTATAATAATCCTTGAAGGTGTCGATATAAGGCCAGCCAAGCTCGTTAGTGCCGAGGTTTATATACACTCTGCCATATTGTCTTTCTCCAAGAGCGTCGATAACAGTTCCTGCATTGCCGTTTGAAAGGGTGATGTTCTGGTCTGTCATAACGGTGTCGATGTGCATTCCCACAGAGCAAAGGAACGTTGCTTTTGGTTTATCGCAGTTGTTTTGCAGACCAACTGTTCGTGAGTCGCCTATGAAAACTGCGTCGGAAAGGTCGTCGGCGTCATCATGTGTAACTGAGCTGTCAGTAAGGCTTTCATCTATGCTACTCTCATCGACCATGCTTTCTGCCTGAGAAGAGTTGTCTGCATTGCTCTCGGAGCTTTCGTTCTCTGCCACAGAGCTTGAAGCTGACATCTTCTTTGCTTCCACAGCCCTGCTGTTGCCGCTTCCTGCATGGAAGCCCCATATTGCCGCAAATGCTATGCACACAAGACAACTCAATGACACTATGCTTTGCTGTGCTGTGGCTCTTTTTTTTCTTATATTTTTCAAATTGCTACCGTGTTGGCTCTCCATTATACTACCTCTTATATTATCTCTCCTGACCTGCAAAAATGCAGATCCGTTTCAAAGATTATCATAACACATTTTACAGCCTTTTTCAAGTGCTTTTTAGTCGAATTAAGGATTTTCTTCACTTTTTACAAACTGACGCAAAAAAGTCGGGAGAATTTGTTCTGCCCGACTTATTGTTGACAAATTATTCTGTTTTATTTGTTTGAAAAAGTTTTATTTCCAAAGCTTTTCAGGATAAACGCCAGCCTCTATAAGCTTTGCGATATCGGCTTTAACGGTTGGCTTATCCTCTTTATATGTAACGCCGAACCACTTATCGTGAGTTTCCAGGAGCTTGCAGTCTGCAACACCTGTTTTTATCATTGTATCGATACCCGCAGGAAGGAGAAACTCCGCTGTCAGGCTGTCTTTATTTTCTTTCATAAAGTCTGTGAACATACCATTGAGCTTATCTATAAAGCCGTCAGGGCAAGCCCACATATTCATTGACACATAGCAGTTCTCGTCAAGCTCGGCTGTTTCTTCCTTGCCTGAATAGACCTTGCCGTCATTCTCACGGCGGATATTGTAGGTTTCAACAACGTCTGTGAGCATAGAGTCTTTCACTTCACAGACGCCTCTGTTCACTGCACCGAAGTCGCTTAGAGTGTTTTTCAGTATGAAGCCTGCCATGCCGAGATGAAGCTTTTTGCGATCTGAGTTTTCATTGCAGAGAAAATCGTGGAGCCTCACAAAAGCTTCCTTGCCGTAAAAATCATCAGCGTTTATTACTGCGAAAGGCTCATTTATAACGCCCTTGCAACAGCAGACTGCGTGACCGTGACCCCACGGCTTAACACGTCCCTCAGGTACGGAATAGCCCTCCGGAAGACAGTCAAGCTCCTGATAAACGTAATCTATCTTGACGTATTTTGAGATACGGTCGCCTATCATTTTATCAAAGGCATCACGGATATCCTTTCTTATAATGAATACGACCTTGTCAAAGCCTGCCTCAACGGCGTCATAGATAGAATAATCCATTATTATCTCGCCGTTTGGTCCGAAAGGTTCAAGCTGTTTTATGCCGCCTTTGAAGCGACTTCCAAGACCTGCGGCAAGTATGCAAAGGGTACAACTCATAATTTTTTATCTCCTTGTTCTTTGTTCTTTGATTTCTCAGTTTAATTTTATTCTATTTCTTAAAATTATATTAACATTATGCCATACTTTAAAGTAAATGTCAAGAGATTTTGACATTTTTATTCAGTTTTTTGCAATGCTTTTCTGCGTATTTTACATCTTTCTCACACTTGACAGGGTGATACTAATGTGATATACTGATATGACAAAAATCAAATAATATCCCTGAAAAGGGTGGAGGATGATATAAATGGCTAAGACGGCTTTGGTAACAGGCGCAAGCTCGGGAATTGGCAGAGAGATAGCGAGAGATCTATCTGCAAGGGGCTTTCGTGTGATACTCAGCGCAAGACGTGAGGAAAGGCTCAGAGAGCTTGCGGAGGAGCTTGGTGACAACACAAGGGTGATAGTTTGCGACGTTTCCGACAGGGAAGAATGTCTGCGGCTTTATGAGGAAACAAAGAGAGAGAAGATATCAGTGCTTGTGAACTGCGCAGGCTTTGGTGCAGTGGGCAGCTTTGACAAGCTTCCTCTGGACACTGAGCTTAAAATGATAGACACCAACATTACGGCGGTGCATATGCTCACAAAACTGTTTTTGAAAGACTTTGTTGCCGCTGACAGGGGTTATATAATGAATATAGCTTCCTCGGCAGGGCTTATGTATGGTGGTCCTATGATGGCAACATACTATGCTTCAAAGGCTTATGTTGTGAGCCTTACCAGCGCAATATATGAGGAGTTGAGGGCGAGAAACAGCAGGGTACACGTTTGTGCGGTATGCCCGGGTCCTGTGGATACGGAGTTCAATGACGTTGCAAACTGCAAGTTCGGCGTAAGCTCCATAACACCACAGTTTTGTGCAAAAAAGGCTCTGGAGGGAATGTTCGGCAGAAAGCTCATCATTATCCCTGAGAGGTCTATAAAGGCGCTTTATGCAGGGTCTAAATTTGCTCCTAGAGGAATCGTGCTGAAAGTGACTGGAAAGGTGCAGAAGAAAAAGCTTGATAAATGACGGTTTAGTATTTTTACATAAGATAAAAAAGTTTTGTGAAGTGCGAAAATTGGGCTATATTTCTAAAAATCAATAGTACAAATTGTCATGATTGCATAAGAAAACGATATCATATTTGTTAAATCAGCCGATTGAATTTTTTCGGTAAATAAAGTACAATATATTTAAAGTTATTTAAGAAAGGAAGTTTTAGAAATGAAACTTACAAAGATTTTCGCAGGCATGGCTGCAGCAGCTATAGCTACAACAGCTATGGCAGTAACAGCTTTCGCTGCTGATTCAACAGCTTACAACTATCTGTTCATCGCTACAGATATCCCATGTGAGTACAACGATAACGATGAGGCTCTTGTAAATGGTCAGGTCGTTACTTGTAAGGATCTTAAGGTAAAGATCGGTTCACAGGAGTTTAACGTAAGTGCTGCTCCTGGCAAGACTGATTCAGACAAGCTCTGCTTCCAGATCATCAACAAGTGGAACAGCAAGTTCACATCAGAGATCACTGACTACACTGTAGCAGGCGCTGGTGAGTACATCACTATTGACTTCACAATTGAAGGTCTTGGTGACACAACAGGCAATGCTGGTGTATCTTTCCAAGCTGACGGCACTTGGGATTTCAGAAATCCAGATGACAAAGAAAAGGATAAGGTTGCACAGCCAGCTTACTTCCCTAACAAGTGCGTAGGTATCGCAGGTGGCGCAGGTGGATTCGACACAAACGTTGACTGCCAGGATACTGCTATCAACGGCGACGGCTCTTACACAATTTCTATCGCTCAGTCAGGTACTGTAAACGCTGAGGCTCAGAAGTTCGATGACGGCTCAACAAACGAGGGCTGGATATGGGCTGCTAACGCTTTTCCTGTTGCTCCTGCTACTTCTGGCACAGATTCAAACAGCAAAAAGGATGATTCCAAGACAGATTCTAAGTCTGACAGCAAGACTGATTCAAAGGCTAACAGCACAGCCGCAACAACTTCTTCAAAGACTGGTACAACAGGCACAACAACTGCTACATCTTCAAATGCAGTTTCTGACAAAACAGCAGCTACAGGCGCAACAGCAGGTATCGCTCTTGCAGGTATCGCTCTCGCAGGTGCAGCTATCGTAGTTTCTAAGAGAAAGTAATCTTAACTGAGGACTTGTTTCTTAGAGTACGTAATTAAAATAACTAAAGGGACTTCCGCTGTGAAGTCCCTTTTTGTGTGTGGTATAAAAAATAAAAAAATATCGGCGAATAGTCTAGACAAATGGTAATTAATATAGTATAATGATTGTATACTTTTATTTTGGAGTTATTTTTTATGAGAGTTATTACAGGTTCATGCAGAGGAAAAAAGCTTAAAACTTTGGAGTCATTGGATACAAGACCAACTACAGATATGGTAAAAGAGGCTGTTTTTTCCATTATTCAGTTTGATGTACCAGCAAGCTCGGTGCTTGACCTTTTTGCAGGCAGCGGTCAAATGGGTATAGAGGCTCTCAGCCGTGGGGCTAGTCACTGCGTTTTCGTGGACAGCAATCCTGAGGCTGTGGCTATCGTCAAGGATAATGTGGATTCATGTGGTTTCAATAAGGAATCCCGTGTGCTTTGCATGGATAGTCTGGAATATCTTAAAGTTGCCAAAGCCGGGCTTGATATAGTTTTTATCGACCCGCCTTACAGAAAGGGCATAGTTGAAAAGGCTTTGGAGCTTGTGGAGAGCAAGCTCAATGATGGTGCTATCATTGTGTGCGAGCATGAAAAGGAGCTTGAGCTTGGAGAAAGCTACGGCAGACTTAAGCTTCATAAGAGATATAAATACGGTAAGACCGCTTTGACGGTCTATAAGATACCAATGAAAGAAGTGGACTATTGATGCGTATCGCTGTTTGCCCGGGAAGCTTTGACCCTGTTACGCTGGGTCATCTGGATATAATCGACAGAGCTTCAAAGCTTTTTGATAAGGTGATAGTGCTGGTGTCCTTTAATGCTAATAAATCAAGGGCTGCTTTCACACCTACAGAAAGAATGGAAATGATAATTGAAGCCACGAAGCACCTTGATAATGTGGTGGTGGATTGTTATAACGGTCTGCTGGCGGATTATCTGCAAAAAACAGGAGCTAATGCTATCGTAAAGGGACTTAGGGCTGTGTCTGACTTTGAGTATGAGTTCCAGATGGCTCTTGCAAATAAAAAGCTTTACAATGACGCTGAAACGGTGTTTCTCACCACTACGGGAGAGAATATGTTCCTTTCGTCAAGCGTTGTAAAGGAGATCGCAAGCTTCGGCGGAGATATCACAGGCTTTGTGCCGAAACAGATACAGAGCAAGATCACTGACAGGCTCTATAAGCCTGCCAATAATATAGATCAGTAATGAAAGGGTGTTTAAAATGACGGTAGAGGAAATACTTGAACTTATGGACGAACTGCTTGACAAGTCTTCAAGCGTACCGTTTTCACAGAAAAAAATGATCGATGTTGAGCAGATGCGTGAATACATCGACAGCATAAGACTTAACCTTCCGGGTGAGATAAAGCGTGCAAAGGATATGACAAGAGATAAGAAAAATATCCTTACTGAGGCCAACAAGGAAGCTGAGGAGATCGTAAAGAAGGCTAAGGACGAGGCTAAGAAGCTTGTGGCTCAGGAGGAGATCATCAAGCAGGCGGCTGACTATGCAAAGCAGATAGCCGCAGAGGCTAACAAGCAGGCGGCTGATATCGTTGAGCAGGCTAAGGCTAAGGACAAGGCTATCCGTGAGGCACTTTCTGAAAATCTTAACAAGTCGCTTTCTGAGGCGGCTGAGGTGCTTACAAAGAGCCTTAAGGACGTAAACACTACTAGGGACGCAGTTTCCAAGATAGGTGCGGCAGAGAAATAATATTGTTTGATGTAAGCAGATGGGCTTTGCGGCTCGTCTGCTTTTTTTATAACTAAAATTGCCCATATGAAATTCAGGCAGAATGTGAAAAATTGTGACAATATCTATTGACAAAGAAGCATATGTTGCCTATAATAAATAGTATATGATTAAAAGGCGAGCTTTTTCGCCTATGTGAAAGGGACGGTATTTTTTTTATGGACGATGTCGGGCGACTGTGGACGGGAATAGGTGTTTGTGCGGCGGTAATATTGCTTATGGCTTTTCTTACCTTGTGCGAAAATGCGGCTGTGGAGTTCAATGACGCAAAGCTAAAGAAAATGGCTGAGGAGGACAAAGACCCGAAGGCAATAAGGCTTGCGGCTTTGCTTGGCAGAACGGGCAGGGTAGTTGCGACAAACCTCATTGCACGTTCTATTATGATAATCGCAGTTTCGGTGGTGGGAGCGATCTACTTTTATGCACCGCTTTCAAATAAGCTTCACAAGCTTTTTGATGTATATACTCAGGCTTCGTATTATATTATCGGCATATGTTCATTTGTTATAATAAGCTGTCTGCTTGCCCTTGTTATATGCACTTTTGGTGTAGGAATACCAAAAAAACTTTGCATTTCAGGCAAGGTGGGCGAGAGATTTATTCTAAATAGCTGTGTGGCTTACAAGGCGCTTTTGGCGGTGTTCAGCCCATTGGCGATAGTGAGCGGGGCGGTATCCGCAGGAATATTAAGGCTGTTTGGTGTTAAGTCAACAAACAAGGCGGACGCTGTCACTGAGGAAGAGATCCTCATGATGGTGGACGCTGTAAACGAAACTGGCGGTATCAAGGAAAGTCAGGCGGAAATGATAAGCAACATTTTTGATTTTGACGATATCGAAGTTCGTGAAGTTATGACACACCGCACAGAAATGGTTGCCATAGAAGAAAATTCCACGCTTTCGGAGGCTGTGAAGCTTGTTATAGGCGAGGGCTTTTCGAGAATACCTGTTTACTGCGACAATGCCGACAACATAAGCGGTGTTATATTCGCAAAGGACTTGCTCAGGCTGGTGTTTGAAGAGGATAAAAAAGAACGTCCTGTAAAGGAGTTCATGAGAGATATAACCTTTGTGCCTGAAAGCAACAAGTGTGGTGAGCTTTTCAAAGAGTTCACTGAAGATAAGACACAGATAGCAGTTGTGGTGGACGATTACGGCGGAACAGCCGGTATCATTACTATGGAGGATCTGCTTGAAACTATTGTGGGTAGTATTCAGGACGAATATGATGATGAAACGGAGGAGATACAGAAAGTATCTTCTGATTGCTATGATATGGTAGGCACAGCAGCGTTTGACGACGTTATGGAGGCTCTTGGCAAGGAGTATCACGGCGAGGTGGATTATGACACTATAGGCGGATTCGTTATGGACCTGCTGGGTCATGTGCCTGAGGATAACGAAAAGGTGACAGTGCATTGGGAAAACGTTGAGTTCAAGGTGCTGTCAATACATGAAAAGAAAATAGAACGGCTCAGGGCTGTGATAAAAAGAGATAATGAAGAGGTCACGGACTAAGGGCTGAAAGATACAGACAGAATTTTGTGTAAAAATCGAGGACAAAAATTGAAAAAAAAGAAAATGGTCGCCGCGCTCACAGCGGCAGTGCTTATCTGCACATCGGGGTGCAGTTTAGGCGGAACGGGAGAGAAAAATAAAAACCGTTCAAAAAATACTTTTGTGAACACTCATGCGTATGTTGAAGCCAGTTCGGAAAGACATACTGAAACAGGGCTTGACAGCAGAAACGAGAGCTTTACGGCACTTGAGATACCTGACACGGCAGAGTATATCGCCGATTTTCTTTGTGCTGACGAAAAACGTGTGTTTTCACAGCTTTACAAAGGGCTGAGCGGATTTGAAAGCTCTGTGGAGCTGGCTGAGGGAGTTATAAGCAAGGACGATATCGGTGCGTTTATATCCATGCTTACTTCGGCTTGTCCTTATATCGACTATATGGGTTCACAGTATACTATCTGCATTGACGGAGATGGATATGTGACATCTGTGGAGGTCACATATGACAAGACCGCTGAGGAAGCGCAGGCTGAGAAAGAAAAGCTGGATAAAAAGGTCGGGGAGATACTTGCAGGCATTGAGCAGGGCTGGTCGGATTATGACAAGGTGCTGTATTTCCATGACAGCATAATTCTTGAGTGTAACTATGACGATACAGCAAAAAATTGCTATTCTGCATATGGCTGTCTTGTAGAGGGCAAGGCTGTGTGCGAGGGGTATGCAAAGGCTATGCAGATACTTTGTACCAAGGCAGGTATAAAGTGCATACCTGTGGCAGGCAAAGCCTATGACGGCGGAGCTGTTCAGCCACATTTGTGGAATAAGGTCATGATAGACGGTGAATGGACGAACGTTGACCTCACTTGGGACGATCCTGTAACAGATGCAGGGGAGGACTATATCCGCTATGACTATTTTGGCATCACTGACGCCGAGTGTGCAAAAGACCATACAGCGGACGACAACAAGTTTTTGAACTATCCTGAGGCATTTTCCTCGGGGGCAAATTATTACAGAAGAAACGGTCTGTATGCTCAAAGCGGTGATGATGTCGTTCAGATGATGTGCCGTTCTGTGGCGGAGGCAATGGCTGACAGTGGATATGCAAGGCTAAAATGTGCTGACAGTGAAATGTATGACAAGGCTGTGGATACTCTCTTTGATGAGAATAGTGGTGTTATCTTTGACGTGCTGAGGCGTGCATACAGTCAGGCTGGTGGAGATTGGTCTACCTCGAAATATGCGGTCATAAAAAATGACGAACTGTGTACTGTCACGATAATACTTTACAAAAATGAATAATTTTCTCAAAAGCAAAAAATATGCTCAAATGTGTTGAAATTTGCGGCACTTTGTGATATAATGAATGTATTAGTGCGATAAAATATGATATTTTGGATATATCTTGGAAAGGAATGTTATTTTTAGTATGAGCAGTGCTACTAAGCAGAAGTCATCAGCAGGCAAGAACGTGCTGATATTCTTTATTGTTTTTATTATTCTGGAAATGCTTATAGTTGTGGGAGTGGGACGTGTTTTCAAAAACAAGAACGTTACACCGAGCATTGCAGGCTACAGCCTGTACATAATGAATGGTGACGGCATGGGTGACAGAGTTCCTAATGGCGCACTTGTTATCACATCGAACATGACCCCTAGCACAGACAAGATAGGCGAGGCAGTTGTGTGCGAGAACGTGCCTGATATTGGAACAAGCGTGTTCTGGCTTTATGACATCACTTCAACTGACGATAACAACGGCGTTGTTTACACTGTTTATCAGGAAAAAGACCCTGCAAAGCTTTATGAGATAAGCTCAAAGAACGTTGTGGGCGTAGCTTCTACATATTACATGACAGCAGGCAAGGTGCTTACGTTTATGTCGTCAACATTCGGTATGATAGTGTGCGCTGTTGTTCCTATATTCCTGCTCGTTGTTATCGAGCTTATAATTGCTATAGCTACTCATTCTTCAGATGATGAGGAAGAGGACGATGACGAGCAAGAACCTGCAGAGAGCGTTACTCTTGACGATTTCCTGTTCGGCGGCGAGAACGAGGGCGAGCAGATCGCAAAACATCGCAAGCACGTTGACGACGAGATAGCTTCTCACCACAAGGCTGAGCCTGAGGGTGAAGACAAGGCTGAAACGGAGGAAGTTATCGAGGAAGTAGAAGAGGTCGAGGAAACTATATTTGAAAGAAGAGCGTGCTGAGATAGACCGTTCTTACTACGAGAGAGCTTCACAGCTTCTTGACGAGGCAGCTTCAACTGAGGGTACTGTAGCCCCTGAGCCTGAGAAAAAGCCTGTGCAGGCAAAACCTGCGGCAAAGCCTGCACAGCAGACAAAGACAGCGTCAGCTTCCTTGGAGGAACTTATGAAGCTTATGGAGCAGGAGCAGGAAAAGCTCAAAAAACAGCTTGATAAGAAATAATTTTTGAGAATATTTATCCGTCGGGCGTGTGGCTCGGCGGATTTTTTTTGGGGGGAAGCCTGATGAAAAAAGCCCATTTCAAGGCGAAAAATGCGGCTTTGATGTTGCAAATGCACATAAGTTTTTAAAAATATCGGACTGGTATTGTAAAATGATACAAAACATAAAAAATATCAAAAAAAGTGTTGACAAACAGGGTGGGATAGTGTATAATAGATACTGTTGTGAGGGACACAACGAAACAAAGTCACAAAACAAAGTCCTGAAAACAACAAACCAGCTAAAAGGGAGCATAGCTCAGCTGGGAGAGCATCTGCCTTACAAGCAGAGGGTCACAGGTTCGAGCCCTGTTGTTCCCACCACATTTGGCCCGGTAGTTCAGTTGGTTAGAACGCTAGCCTGTCACGCTAGAGGTCGACGGTTCGAGCCCGTTCCGGGTCGCCATTTGCTGCTGTAGCTCAGTCGGTAGAGCGCATCCTTGGTAAGGATGAGGTCACCAGTTCGAATCTGGTCAGCAGCTCCAAAAAAGCCTGTGATCGCAACGATTACAGGCTTTTTTGTTTTGTCCGTGGCAGAAAACAGCGGCAGGTGGCACCTGTCGCTGTTTCCCTGTATATGGGAATTGAGGAAAATGGGGCTGAATCAACAAAAGACCCCATCACTTATAATATGTCCGCTGTGGGACATTCGGGGACACCCCTTTAAAAATTTTTTCAAAAAATTTTTTTGCGGCATTATTCCCAAAGGGCGGCGGGGTAGATGCCTTGGGCTTTCATTGCCGAGATCGCACTGCGGACCGAGCCGAGGTCCTCTCGGTAGGTCATGCCGTACCATGTTTCGTTGCAGTCAAGAACCTGCACGGTCGCCTTGCCCTCGGCGAGCTGCTCGTTTGCCACGAAGGGCAGAAAGTACTCGCACTTGAGGGGATTCTTCTCAAGATTTTCGTCCAAGAACTCGGGGAAGCGTGCCGCCAGCTCATCGAGCATCTGCGTGGAAAAGCCCCAAAAATTCATAGACACCGTGCTCTCGCCCGAGACATCTACAAAGCTCACGCCATCCTCGGTGTAGGCTGCGTTTTCGCCACGCTTTTCGATATGCGTGCGCTCCGTTATGCCGAGGAGCCTGCCGTTTTCGACCTCACAGATGCCTCTTGCGACATAGCCGTTTTCGGTCACGGTGTTGCGGAGCTTATAGCCCACCATGGCATACTCGGAGGGGGCTCTGTCCTGCTTTAGAAAGTCGTATATCGCCTGATATGCGCCCTTGCCGTAAAAATCGTCCGCATTTATAACCGCAAACGGACCGTCGACGATGCCGCGGCAGCACAAAACTGCGTGACCGGTGCCCCACGGCTTCTCACGGCCTGTGGGGACGGCGTAGCCCTCGGGCAGCTTATCAAGCTGCTGGAACACATACTTTACATCAAAATACTTTTCCATGCGGCTGCCCACGGTGGCCTTGAAGCTGTCCTCTATCTCGTGCTTGATGATAAAGGCTATCTTCTTAAACCCCGCCCGGCGGGCATCGAACAGCGAAAAGTCGATTATCGCATGGTCCTCTGCATCCACGGAGGTAATCTGCTTTAATCCTCCGAAGCGGCTGCCCATACCGGCAGCCATGATCACCAGCGTCGGCTCCTGCATGGCTCAGCCCTGCTTGCCGAGGTCAAGCTCGTTGATGCCCATGCCGACGGAGATGGCACGGACGGCCTCGAAGGTCTTTTCCTGCGCAACAGCTATACCGGCCTCCATGGCCTCCTCGGTAAGCTCGGTGACCTCGTCGGGCAGCTTAACTATCGTCTCGGTGGTGATATCGAACACAAAATATGTGTCGTCCTGATCGTGGATCTTGATATTCAGATAGATAACGGCAAAGCCGCTCCACTCCTCGGGCACCTTGGCCGAAACCTTGCCCTCCTGCGAAAGTGCAAGCTCTGCGCCGATGGAGGTGTCGAGCTTGCTGGTCAAATTGACGGTCTTAAAATCGATAAAATCAACATTCATTTTCTATACCTCAAAAAATTATTTTGTTCTGTCCTTGCCGGTGAAAAACGCCGCCATCAGGCCGGGGCCGCAGTTTGAGCCGATGGTCGTGCCAATGTATGTGTAGAACACATCCTTAAAGCCGAAGAGCTCCTTTAAGCTCTCGCCGAATTCATGCGCCTCCTCGGGGATATCCGAGTGGCAGATGTAAAGCGTCTGCTTTTCAGGCTCGAGGACGGCCTCCGCAATTATTTTGTTTATCCTATCAAGCGTATGCTTCTTGCCCCGCTCTTTTGCCGTCACGAGCAGCGTGCCCGCAACATTCAGGCGCAGTATCGGCCAAATATTCAGCGTATGTGCAACAACCATTCCAGTCCTGCTGACCCTGCCGCTGCGGTAGAGGTAGGTAAGGTCGCCGGTAGTGTAGATGGTATTGACCGATGCCTTTGTGCGCTCAAGCTCGGCAACGCACCGCTCGGGCGTAAAGCCCTCGTCACGCATTTCTGCGGCATTTATCGCCAGCATGCCGTAGCCGACGGAGGCGAGGGTCGAGTCAACGACATGGATAACGCAGTCGGGGTGCTCCTCACGCATCATCTCGGCTGCCTTCACGCCGTTTGCGTATGTGCCGGAGATGGCGCTGCCCAGTGCGATGTGCACGATGGGGAGCTTCTTTTCCAGAAGCGGCGTCCAGAACTCGATGTACTGATACGGTGTTACTTGGCTGGTCTTGGGCTCCATGCCGGAGCGCATACCGTCATAAAACGCCTTGAGCTCGGCGGGCACCATGGTATCGGTGATATTCTCCTCGCCCGCAGTCCAACACATTTTGAGTGGGATTATGCCCAAGCCTGCGCAGTATTCGCCCGACAGGTCGCAGCCGGAGTCGGTGGTCACAACGAATTTTTCCAAGGCTCATAACCTCCGAAAGTTAAAATTTTTATATATTTTAACTCATTTCCCCGATTTTCGCAATAAGAAACTGCTGCCCCATTCGGTGCAGCAGTTTTGCATTAAATTTCAGACCTTTTCGGTTTTTCTGATGGCCGCCGGAATGAACACCAGTGCAGCCGAGGTGAGCGTTATCATCGCCGCCATCTGCAAGGGGTGAGCGGCGAAGTGTCGGGTGATACCGTAGATGAGCGATGCAAGCGCAACGACGAAGGTGACTATTGCAAGTGCCTTTACATTCTTGCCCTTGAGTCCGATAACTGCCGCAATGATACCGAGCAGAGCTGCGAGCATCGATGCGCCGATGTACACGGCACGGGTGACGAGATCCTCGGTGGTCTCGGCGGTCGACTCCTCAACGACGAGGTAGCCTGCGTCCAATGCGTCCATGTTGTCGTTCTTGACCTTGGCTGCAATCTTCTCGTTTTCCATGAGCGTTGCGTAGCCTGCGTCTACCTGCGCCTGACCGGCTTCAAACTCGTCGAGCTTTGCCTTGCCGTCGGCAAGCTGCTTTTCGGCATCGGCAAGCTGCTTCTCTGCGTCAACGAGCTTTGCCTTACCTGCATCAAGCTCCTTCTCGGCGGCGTCGAGCTTCTTCTCGCCGGCGGCTATCGTGGGAGCATTCTTTGCAAGCTCGGCCTTGCCTGCGTCAAGCTGCTTCTTAGCCGCATCAAGCTTTGCCTTGGCCTTGCTGAGCTGCTTGCTTGCATCGGCAAGCTTTGCGTCAACCTGCTTTTCGACCTCGGCTCGAACACCGGCCTCGACGGCCTTGGTAACCTCGTTTGTTATATATGCCATGGTCTTTTTATCGGCCTTGATGGCGGCCGTGACCTTCTCAAGCGTTGCCGCCTCGACGGCCGCCCGAGCCTTCTCGGTGACAGCCGCAAGCTCTTGCTCGCTTGCATCTGGCTTAGTCTGCTTGTACGCCAAAAGCTGCTGATTTACCGCATCCTCCATCTGCTTCTGGATATCGGGTGTGAGCATCTGTTTCTTTGCGGCGGCAGTCACCTGCGCCTCGACATTCTGTGCGATGAGCGCATCGACGGTCTTCTGATTTTCCTTTATATACTGCTCGGTCGCAGCGGTGACAAGTGCGTCCTTATTCTTAACGGAAGCGTTATACTCGGCAAGCTTTTCGTTATACTGCTTCATGCCGGCGTCATATTCCTTCTGACCGGCCGCAAGTCTCTTTTCTCCGGCTGCATAATCGGCCTTACCCTGAGCGAGCGTTGCCTTGCCGTCGTTATACTCCTTTAGGCCGTCCTTTAGATCCTGCTGACCCTTGGCATAGTCGGCCTTGCCCTTCTCGTAAGCCGCCGTGCCATCGGCGTAGGCGGTTTTGCCCTCCTCGTAGTCGGCTCGGTTCGATTCAAGCTTCTCCTTGCCCGCCTTGAGCGTATCAAGCTTTTCGAGCGTTGCGGCCTTCTCCTTCTCGCCGTCGGACTTTTCCTGCATGATATCCCTTATACCGAACGCACCCGCAACGAACATGAACAGACAGGCGATGACCATGACGGCACTGATAAGCTTACGCAGCATTGTATTTACCTCCTTGTGTTTGTACATATTACAAATTCGAGTATAGGCTATGTTTGGATGATTGACAATAGTGTTTTGTTAAATAATTGTCGTTGTTCTGCGTTTTTGTCGATATGCAACAAAAGCAGTCGGCGCTTTTTGTCAAAAGCGCCGACTGCCTATCATCGATCCAATAATGTGATTTTTCTGCCGCTGGAGGCAATGAGTCCCTCGGAGCGCATGAGCCGAAGCTCACGCATGAGGCTCGTTCGGTCGACGCACAGGTATTTTGCAAGCTGCGAGAGCGAAAGCTCCGTTTCAAAGCTGCGGCTGCCCGTTTTCTCCTCGAGATACTCAAAATAGCTCATGAGCTTCTGTCGCACGGTCTTTTTGCTTATCATGTTTATGCGCAGTGCCAGCATCTGCGCCTTTTTTGCGGTGAGCTTAAAAAGATTGCTGTTTATCTTCGTGTGGTGCTCGCAGGCGTTTGCGCACCTTCCGTAAATGGAGCTCATTTTTATAAACATGACCGTGCAGTCGCTGTCTGCCTCGGCAACATAGCCCAAGCCGCTGTACGGCAGGGTGAACACCTCTCCGAAAATATCGTTCGGCTCATAGTTTTCAAGCAGCGTATACTCGCCGTCGATATCCACGCAGTATAAATGCGCCTTGCCGGAAAGCAGCACGCACAGGTATTTTATTTCCGGCTCGTAGACGAGTATCGTCTCGCCTTTACGGAACGAGCGCACCTCGGGATTAAAGCAGCTCATCATCGCATCGATGCTCTGGCAGCTTACATCCTTGAAAAGCTCAACATTTTTAAGGTCCATTTTATCGCCCCCCTCAGGGTGATTATAACATATGCCTGTCTCAAATACCACACTAATAAATAAAAAAGCTTCGGAAAACCGAAGCCTTTCGGATATCAGATGCTCTGGAGAGCGGATTCGGGTTAATGGGAAATCTCCGGCAATACTTTGTGTATTGCCGGAGATTTGTGTGAAGTATGTGCGGAAAAGAGCCGGTCAAAACCGGTTTCTCATTATCCGTGTCCGCTCTTCAGAGCAGAATACATGCGGTAAAGATAATACCGAGGACGAGCATTATCAAAAGTCCCGTTTTTGTCGGCTTTTTCACCTGGATGGGTACGATGAAGCATGCGCCGTTTACAAGGAGCAGCAGCGTATACGCAAGCGGGAAGTGTGCGCCCAAAAGCTTTTCAAAGCAGAACAGCAGCGGCACGGTGAGCGCCGAGGTCGTGATGGGAACGCCGAGATAATGCTTGCGCTTTTCGGTCGTCTGCTGCTGACGGGTCTCCTCGGTGACATTGTAATATGCAAGTCTTATAAGTCCCGCAAGGGCGAATGCCGCCATGACGGCCACCTGCCACCAAGCCGTGGCGCCGATATTATAGCCTATGGCAACGGGCAGTACACCGAAGCAGACCACATCACTGAGCGAATCGAGCTGGATGCCGTAACGGCGCTCCTCATCGGTGCGGTCCTTCTTGGTACGGGCGACGATGCCGTCAAACATATCGCAGAAGCCGGAAAACATGAGGCAAATGACCGCAGCGGTGATATTGCCGCCGCAGGCAAAGCCGATACCTACGACCGACGAAAGCATTCCGATATAGGTCAGCCAGACGGTGTAGTTATAAAAACCTATCACAGAAAAAACATCTCCAATTCATGTGGTACACTGACTATAACACAACCCCACCACATAATGCAAGCTCTTTCGACACACTTTTATCAAGCCGACACACTATGCAAACGGAAAAATGGGTGATATAATCGGAGTGGAGATAATTGTATCAAAGGAGAGCTTGATATGATAAAGACTGACAAAAAATACTCGCAGTACCTGCAGATTCTCAAGGAGGAGCTTATCCCCGCAATGGGCTGCACCGAGCCTATCGCAATGGCATATGCCGCCGCAAAGGCCCGTGCCGTGCTCGGAAAAATGCCGGAGAAGATCGACATCGTCATAAGCGGCAACATTATCAAAAATGTGAAAAGCGTAATCGTCCCGAACACGGGCGGTCTGAAGGGCATCACCGCCGCCATTGCAGCCGGTGTCGCCGTAGGCAACGCAGACAAGCAGCTTGAAGTGCTCGCCGATGTAAAGCAGGAGGATATACCCAAGATAGCAGAGTTTATGAACTCGTGCCAGATGACCGTCATGAAGTCGCAAAGCGACAAGCTGCTCGACATTGACCTTCACTTGTACGCAGGCTCGGACAGCGTGCGCCTGCGCATAACGGATCAGCACACGAATATCGTGCTCATCGAGAAAAACGGTAAGGTGCTTTTTGAAGCAGGCAGCGCCGCCAATGACGGCGGTGAAACAGACCGCAGTGTTTTGAATGTGCAGGACATCATCGATTTTGCCGAAACGGTCGATATCGAAGATGTGCGTGAGCTTTTGGAAAAGCAGATAGGATATAACCTTGCCATATCCGAGGAGGGGCTTCACGGCTCGTACGGTGCGTCGATAGGCAAAACGCTTATCGCCACGAGGGGCGAGGATGTGCGTGTGCGTGCAAGGGCGCAGGCGGCAGCAGGCTCGGATGCGAGAATGAGCGGCTG
>ENA-ORNO01000291-ORNO01000291.1-human-gut-metagenome-genome-assembly--contig:-NODE-291-length-35419-cov-4.538372_pt1 | contig 35419 bp, 38 predicted proteins | sample MGYA00242117_ERZ509026 | MGnify/ENA primary metagenome ERZ509026 (study PRJEB26280, sample SAMEA2338710) | human gut metagenome | biome: human gut; feature: human-associated habitat; material: faeces... | reverse complement strand
TCGCTTAGTGACTTATATTACAAAGTGAAATGTTTCGTACTTTAATTCAAATCTAATAAGATATGAATAAGAAGATTTTTTGCGAGAAGTGCCACAGGTGGCATATTATCTCTATCACTGAAGGAGAAAAGTTTGCGATCTGCCCCATTAAGCGTTGCGGACATTTGATTTTCATTTAAAATAATACTCATGAGAAAAGGAACAAAAGTACGTCTTCTTAAAGACAACTCGATAGGCGTCATCACAGATAGCGCATTCTTTAAATTGAATGGCAAGAAACATATTCGCTATGAAGTGAAGAAGAAGGGAGTAAAGGATAAATGTTGGCATCCGGAGGAAGAACTGGGCCCGGTGGTAGAGCATTGTAAAATTACAGTAGAGGGAGAGAATAACCAGGTATTGTTTGCCAATATAGGTTACAATCACGACAAGGGAGAGGCAACCATCAACATAACCGGTGATAATCCCACAAATCTAAAAGGGCATCATGGATATCACTTGAATACATTGCTATATATGTTGAATGGAATGAATGCAACAGTGATAGATACTGCACTTGAGACAGAATAATGTCCTGTCATATCCTCAACCAAATGTTTTACTTTGCCACAAATTCACTCCATTATGATTAAAGCTACCGATATCTACGCAGTCTCTCACGACGGATTAGACATCATCCTGTACTATTATCCGCAAGCTGAGGGCTGCGTAGACAACAAAAAAAAATTTAAGCGCAGGCCGGATGAAGATGATGCATCCGCCTGCATCAAGAAGTACCAGGAATGTTACAAGGTCACTGACTTTGGGGACACGGGTTCCGCTATGAGTCCGGTGGATATTTGTATGTACGAAGAGAATCTACGCTTTCCGGAGGCTATTGCCTTGCTTGCTTCCCGGTTCAATGTGACGGATGAGCTGAAGCGATCCGTCAATAAGCCGGATATCCGGAAGCGCCCGGCCACAGCTGATGAAGCCGAAGGTAGCAAATTCTTCGAGCTTGAAGAGAAGTTCACCGATGAGCAATTACAGGTTCTTGGTCCCCGTGTTAAACAAGAGCACGTCGATGCGTTGCACTGGTATGTGGCCAAATCCATATCTTATGTCCGGAACCGGGAGGTAACAACCAAATATACGACGCCCACTTATCCGATATTGATGCGTGAGTGTGTCGTTACTGAAAGTTCTGATCCAGAGAAAACGGTGAGATTCTATAAGATATACGAGCCTCTGAACCCTGACAAGCAATGGCGTTTCAGCTACACGCCTGATGGCGTGAAGCCTAAGCAGTATATCAATGGATTTCGGGAACTGCAAAAGGCTTATAGAGACTATAATACGCAAGAAGAGAAGAAGTTCCAGAATGAAGCAAAGGATAAGGATGCTCAATACAAAGAAAAGAAGCTCCCTGAGGCGTTCATCTGTTCCGGAGAGCGTGATGCACTTTGTGTTCGTGCCCTCGGCTACTATCCGCTATGGTTTAATTCGGAGACTTACAAGGTGACGGAAGAAGAGATCAGGGAGATTTATAAGTACGTGGAGATACTTTATAATATTCCGGATATTGATTCCACCGGCATTCGTAAAGGTCGGGAACTTGCGCTCCGCTTCTTGGATATCCATACGGTATGGCTGCCTTCCTGGTTGTCTAATTTCCGAGACAACCGGGGCAAATCCCGAAAAGATTTTCGTGACTTTGTGGGTTTGCGCCCGAAGAACGAGGACTTCCGGAACTTAATAACGTTAGCCATGCCGGCGCGATTCTGGACGAAGGCCTGGAGTGAACGGAATAAAAAGGAAACCTATAATATCAATACCGCTTATTTGCACTATTTCCTTACCTTGAACGGCTTTAATACCCTGAAGGATGAAAACACCGATGATACGCAGTATATCCGGATGGAGGGTTGCATAGTGCGTCAGATAAAGGCTAAAGATATTAATTCTTTCCTAAAAGGGTTTGCAGTAGAACGTTTCCTTCCGGTGGATATCCGGAATCTTATATTGGAATCTCCTCGTACCGGAGAATCCTCTTTGTCGCAGTTGGATGAAATCAATCTGGACTTTACCAGTTACACGCCAGACAGCCAATTTCTGTTTTTCTCGCAATCAACGTGGGAAGTGACCAAAAATGGCATAACAGAGCATAAGGGCCAGCTGATGGACGGGCGTAGCGTTTGGGATAACAAGGTTATCCCCCATAAAGTGAATGTGCTGCCCTCTATGTTTGAGTACAAACATACGCTCAATGCTGAAGGGCATGATGTCTTTGACCTCACGGTTAAAGAACACAAGAGCTGTTTTCTGAATTATCTCATTAATACAAGCCGCGTACATTGGCGGAAGGAATTAGAGGCTGCATGGGAAAATAAGGGAGTTACTGAAGCTGATCAATACCGTGCCGCCCATAAGTTTGATATTGCCGGGCCTCTGCTCTCTCCGGAAGAAATTCATGAGCAAAAACTGAACCTCCTTAATAAGATGTATGCAATAGGCTACAACCTGCATCGCTATAAATCGCCATCACGAGCCTGGGCGATTTACGCCATGGACAACAAGATTGGTGAGGATGGCGAGTGTAATGGCCGCAGTGGTAAATCTTTCCTCTTTAAGTCTTTCCGGTTCTTTATGCGAACCGTTAATCTTTCCGGACGAAACCCGAAGCTGCTGGATAATCCGCACGTATATGACCAGGTGGATCAGCATACGGATTTTGTCCTGGTTGATGACTGCGACAAATATCTTCCGGTGTCTCAGTTCTATGATAATATCACTTCCGGTATGACCGTGAACCCGAAGAACAACAAATCATTCTTTATCGAGTTCGATATCTCTCCCAAATTTGGTTTTACTACGAATTTTGTTCCTCGTGATTTTGACCCATCGACGAATGCACGTCTCTTGTATATGGTGTTCTCCGACTATTATCACGAAAAAACAGCCGATAACGATTATCTGGAGACGCGTGGCATCCGTGATGACTTCGGTCATAACCTGATGACGAATGATTATAGTGAAGAAAATTGGAACTGGGACCTTAATTTCTTCGCCCAATGTTTGCAGTTCTATCTCTCCATGGCGGAGCAAGGTATCAAAGTACAGCCGCCAATGGATAATATTATTAAGCGTAAATATAAGGCTGATATGGGCACCAACTTTGAGGATTGGGCATACAGCTATTTTGCTGAAGAAGGTGAGCACGTGAATCAATACATTCAGCGTGATATTGCCTATGATGACTTCATTGCTTTCTCCAAGGTTCCTAAATCATATTGGACTATGCAGCGTTTCACAAAGGCTTTGAAGGGCTTTACAGAACTATGTCCGTATATTGATGCACTTAATCCGGAAGAGATGCTGAACTCCACTGGTCGCCTTCTGAAGAAGGTCGATGGCCAGACAAAAGAGATGATTTACCTGCGCACGTTGGAGAAGCCAGGTGCTTTTTCACCTAAGATAGATAAAGATGGAAATCTCCCATTCTGACATGATACGCAGATATGATAAATGGCTACCCGGTTTGATGGGCATATCCGGCTTCTATGCCTACGCTCGGCAGGTATATGATTATCTGGAGATAATGAAGCCTGGTACTATTATGAAGATGCAGGAGGCGGAAGACAAACTTCCGTGGCTGCTGGTGACAGTTGGAGCTTTCCTGGCTGCTGGCCAACACTGGATGGACTATGAGACAAGTGATGATTATGCCAAACTACGCAGAAAACCGCTTCCGGAGAACTTTCGGAAGGCTATGGCCAAGGCGTAACACGGTTACAAGCTGGTATTTGAAAAGCCACGGGCACATTTTGTCCGTGGCTTTTACTTTTAATAAAGGGCAGGTATCCCGGCACCGGTTTCTCGGTTTCCGTACCTTTCTCCATTTTTCTACTAAATTTTTGTAACTCTGTAACCGATGTTTGAAAAGAGGTTTAAAAACTTAAATAATAAGAAGATACAAAGTTACAAACTTGGTTACAAAATTAGGTTACAAAAAAATAGGGTTTGTAACTTTCCCTTTAAATACCCTGACTTTGGCTGAAAGTTACAAAGTGTATTGGTAACAAAAAACTGTAACCGTTTTCTTGTAACCTTGTATTAGTTTTGATAATCAGTTGTTTATGCTCATTTTGTAACAGGTTACAAAGTTGCAGAAATTTCTGGGCAAAAAGGTATTCAGCAGTTACAGAGAAAGCGGAAGAGTATCGGAAAATATTATTTTTTGGCTTGTTTGTTTAAATCGGTTACTTGTAGTGGCCTAATTCAATGAAAATTGAGAATATAAACAATTATAATTGCTATATTTGCATAACAATCAATCCATTACCGCATGAAACCTAATGTAATAATTGAACTTCAGCCTTATCTCCATGATTATCTTTATCATGAGTTCGGGTGTTCCCGCACAGACGAAGGTGTGACTGTGACATCCGCTAATGATATCGGCAAGTTCATCCAGGCAATGGTAACAGTTGCGGACCGTCCGCCGAAGTTGCCGATAAAAGATAATCCGATAACGCTGTTCCTTCCGGTTAAGGAGTGGAATCACTATATCCTGCAAGAGAATTTCATCTATATTCCCGAATGGAAACAGAGAATGCTCCAGGACTATATTGAAGCCTCTTTCCGCATCCGGGTTAGGGAATACTTTGTGACTGGATACGAGAAAGGCTTTAAGCAGGATAAGATTCTCCGGGCCTTTCTCATGGCATACAACATCAAGAATAATGCGCTGAATTACGACGCGGTGAAGAAGTACGATTATCGTAACCGGCAGCGGATGACAAGGGAGGTGAATAGAGAGATTCAATTATCCTTATTTGAATAACACTATTTAACCAATTAAATTCTAATTAAAAATCAGATTTTCAATTAAATATCACTTAAACTTTAAGTAAAAATGAGCGTTGAGAACAAAAGATCGCAGTTTTGTGCAATGTCTTTTCTACCACTGCCTGATGCAGAGGTTAGAAATGTACCGGGGAGTGACAAATTACAGGTGCATGGCACATGGGTATCCATTAACGTCTCATCCGGAGAATGGAAAGAAAGCCGGGAAGAGGTTGGAAAACCCGCCGAGCAGGAGTTGAAAGCAACGGTGACGGATACGTCTTCATCTATGGAGAGTCAACTTCGTACTTTATTCTCCGTTGATGGATTGCTGTTGATCGGCTTAACGAATGGAGAAAAGAAAGTGATCGGTACGGATGAGTTTCCCGTACATGTGTCAATGGAGCGCAGTGGTGATCCGGCGAAGCTGACACTCTCTTTTAAGCGCTCCAGCCCGGAACCGGCAAAAGTTTTAGAGTCCTTTTAAGCGGTTTCTGCCATTGTAATTTTGTACCGGATTTAAAAGGTACAAAACAATGGCATTTTCTTCATTATATAGTGCGGTCTGCCGTGGGAAGTGGTTCATCTCTTTCCGCGATGTGGAAGCCAACCTTATACTGGTTGATAAATTACTGGAGCGCGGCATCACGAAAGAAGATGCAACAAAGCGCTCCGATGTAGAACCTATACCGGTTCTGCTCTCCACCGGTGCGAAAGAAGCGAAATCCGGGAACGGTTTCTCTGACGCTCCGAAAGACAGCACGGCCATTATTCCTATTCATGGTACCCTACTGAAGTACGGTAACTATTGCAGCTATGGTGCTACCGAATTGGCGGATATTGTCCGTCAGGCTGCGGAATCCCCGAATATTTCTTCTGTTTTGCTTGATATAGACTCAGGCGGTGGTAGTGTCGATGCCATCGCTCCGCTGGTTGATGCCATCCGGTATGCGCAATCAAAGGGTAAGTCCGTAGTAGCGCATTGTGACCTCTGCGCTTCTGCGGCTTACTACATTGCATCATATTGTAATGAAATCATAGCGTCGAATCAGATATCTTCCGAGTTTGGGTCAATCGGTGTGATGATGAGCTTCCCGGATTATGCGAAGTATTACGAACGTGAAGGTGTGAAAGTCCATACCATTTATTCAAATCTATCGGATTACAAGAATGCTCCCTTTGAAATGGCTAAGGAAGGCAAGTATGAGATGATTAAAGAAGAAGAACTGGACCCGCTGGCACGTGACTTCCAGGAGAACGTGAAAGCGAATCGGGGCAATAAGCTGAAGCTGGATGCGGCAGGTTTATTGCGCGGACGTATGTTCTACGCAAAGGATGCAATTTCTATGGGTCTGGCCGATGCCATCGGTACTTTGGACTTTGCAATCCAGCGGGCAAGGGAAATACCTCAAGAGGCATGTATTAACGAATATATTAATTCTAAATCGTAAGGTTATGTTTGGAAAAGTGATGAGTGTGGTACTTTCATTCCTGAATATCTCTGCGTTTGCGAAAGACAAGAATGGTAAGTCTGTTCTTCTTTCTACGCAGGAAAAGCAGCTGGAAGAAAAGTACGGTAAAACATTCCTCGAAGTCTTTAAAAAAGACCTGGAGGAATTTGAAAAAAGTGGTAAGACTGCTGAGGAAGCCGTTACCGATGAAGTGAAGGCGCAACTGGAGGCAGATCGTGATAAAAATGCCAAGGAACTGAAAGAGGCTCGTGAGAAGATTGCAGCTTTAGATGCTAAGATAGCAGAGAAAGATGCTGAAATTGCCAAGTTGGGAAAAGAGGAAACTAAGGATGCAGGTATTCATGTGGAAGGAAATACTGATATGACGAAAACGTTTAAGCCGGACATGTCGCTGAACATGAACAAATATCTTGAAGCTGCTCATTATGGGCGTCCGGAAGCTGCTTCATATACGGGAAATGATACCATTGATACGGAAGAATTGCATAAAGAGTTCGGCCGTTATATCAGTTCTCAAAAGATGGAGATTTTCCGTTCGCTGATGGGAACGACTTCATCCCTTCAGTATATGACGACTATGATTACAGATAAATTTGAGGTACGTGCGACGCACTCTCATATCACATCTGTTTTGCAATCATTTACACCGCAATGGACCCCTAAGGGCAAAACGAAGTTTACTCCGTTGACAATCAAACAATATCCGATGAAGATCAATGTTGAGATTATCCCTTCTGACTTGATCGATGAGGTTCTCGGATATCTGTATGATGAAAATCTTGACCCGAAAGACATGCCTATTGTACGTTATATCATTGAACAGTTGGTTAAACCCAAATTGGACGAAGAGCGTGAAATGGCTTTTGCTGTGGGACAGTATAAGGAACCGACACAGGGTGAAGATGGCAAGTTCGTAGCAAACGATGCGGACCAGGTATGTGACGGTTATCTTACCCAACTGTGCCGTATCAAACAAGGTGGTAATAAAGAAGGTATTAATTTGTTGTTTGACGGTAAAACCTTTGGGACAGGAGATGCACTTGTGACGGATGTGGAGAATGCGGTTGATCAGGTGGCTCCGCTTTATAAGAATAAGAAGTTGACTATTCATGCAGACCCGGATTTCATTCTGAAATATTCCCGTGCTTATCGTGATAAGTATAAGACCACCAAGAATGAAGATGGTGAAAAGGTGAAAGTTGATTATACGAAGTTTGTATTTGAGGGACTTGAGGGAATGCGCGGTTCCGGTGCTTTCTTCATTACTCCTAAAGAGAATTTCCGTCATTTGATGTCTCGTAATCCTCAGAATCAGAAATTGCGTATGGCTACCCAGGATTATGCGGCCAAGATTTACGGAGAATGGCGTGAAGGTGTGGGATTCTGGTTGGCAGAAGCGATTTTTGCTTATTTGCCGACAGAATTAGTTAATAAACTTGCACCGGGGTCAGAAGAATCGGGAAGTTCTTCCGATTCGCAAAGTGGAGGTCTTTAATCTAAAAATTAAGGAGGTTTATTATGGCTGATGAAGCATATAAAATGGTATCGGTGCCTAAGAAGTCATCGAATGCCGGTCGCCCGAAGGGTAAAAAGTCGTTTATCATTCTCTTTCTCTGGAAAGATGTAGCTGAACACGAGCGTGATGAGAAAGGGGTGCGTGTAACCAAGTTCAAGATGGCAACAGGCAAAAAGCCTATTGCTGTTTATGCAACAGACTCCACCATCAACATCTATCATACAAGTGAGGGGGAAGATGATGCACGTGGTTTTATACCTCATGTAGATTTTGAGCATCCAGGCGCAGGTATTGAATTGGATGAGTTTGTTAACAACAATATTAATGAGGACATGGGAGCCATCGTTATGGATTGTTCCGGTGATGATGCTAAGATAGCAGGTACACCATGCACCCCGTTGAAGATGTCTAAGGCTGACAGCCAGGACAGCAAAGAAGGTGCAAAGAATACGATCAATCTTGCAGCTTCATTGCGCGGTGCTACTATCGGGCGCATCGAAAAGTCTTTGATTCCTGCAACTGATAATGCAGAAATCAATGCAGTTCTGGGCTTGACTGCCGGTTCCGGTGGTAGTGGATTGTGATTTGGTTTTGGATAGGTTATGTGGTGAGAGGCGTGTGCTTTGGCATACGTCTCTTTTTAAAAAATTAAAGCTATGACAACAAAAAAAACATCGTCTAAATCTAAAGACGTGAAAGAAGTGGAAACAGTAGAAACTGTGAAAATACAGGTGAATGAATCCGGATCAGTACAGGTAAGTGATGCCCTTGCTGATGAATCGCCAGTACTGGAGAAAAAAGCCCAGGATCACACAACGGTGGTAATTCCTTATTGCAAAGAATTTGCTCAAGGCAGAGAATTGATTTTCGCCCTTCGTTCCTGGTATAACAATGCTCGCTTTCCTGCCAATCTGGTGATTATCGGTGATCGCGAAGATTGGTTCAGTGAAGAAGTGACTGTCATTGAACATCAGCGTACATCTGATAATCCGCAGATTGATACCATGGAGAAATTGAAGTTGGCCATTGAATCGCCTGAAGTGACAGAGAGTTTCATTTGGACGAATGATGACATCTACCTGGTTAATCGGGTATCATTGGCGCATATAGAGATACCAAAGGTTTTGGGTGAACTGAAGCCGGAAAAATTCAAAGGTACGTATGCCGAGAATATGAGCCGTACCGTTATGCTGCTGGATAAATTCGGATTACCTAAACTGAATTATGGTACTCATACACCGGTTTTATTTGAGAAGTTTAGACTGAAGGATATGCTGGAACGTTTCCCGGAAGCAGAATCGGGAGTGTTGTTTTCATCTCTCTATTTCAATTTCCAGCCTTTCCCGGCATATCCTGTTGTCTTGGATTGGGAAACAGACCAATTCTTACTGCCTATTGTATCCCGGAATCCGAACGAACAGAAAGCAAAAGAACTTCTCCAGAAAAAAGTGTTCCTGAACAATACCGTTACCGGACATTCTGCCTGGTTAGAAAAGTTCTTGGAACAGATGTTTCCGGAACCGTCCATCTTCGAAGAATGAAGAGCACTGCCGGAACTGTCTTCACGGAAAGAACCTAATTCTTTCCGTGAGGAGTTCGCTTTCTTGAATGATCCGGACTGCCCCATAGAACTGGAAACGCTTGCTTCCCGCAAGTTCAATAAATATCATGCCTATGTGCGGTTACACGCACAACTTAGGGATTGTACTTCGCTGAAGCAATGTGCGGATGTCAGCCGGGATTTGATAGATAACTACATTGAGAACCGTATGATATGGGAAGAGTTGAACTATTACAAGGTACATCATTCTCTGCTGGGGAAACATCCCGCATTCGCGGAGTTTCGCCGGAGAAGCGAGCTTCTTCAGTTACCGGTCAAGGAACTGGTTCGTCGCCAGCGCCAGGTTGAAAACAACATTTGGCGCGTCAAATCAGAGATAGCGAAGGGAGATAAACCGCACCTGGACCCGATACGGCGGGAGAGGTTAACCGGTTATGAGAAAGAACTGAATGATATCAATCGCTTACTGGAATGAGTTATTACTTCAGCTTGAAGGAACTCAGGCAGGAAATGACAGATTCCCGCCTGTTCTCCAGACGGTTTGAAACCATGCTGGCTTTCAAACTGAATAGTCTGAAAGAATTATGCGGGCGTCTGCCCGGCGATAACGAGGCTTTTTTCATTGAAACGCAAAAGAGCTTCACGGCCTTTACTTTCATTGTTTACCTGATAAGGTATGCCGGACGGGTTAATCATCTCTATATCGCCACGTATTCGACGAATGAGCGCATTATAAACGCTTTGTTGAGATGGCGCGAAAAGGAATTGATAGGCAGCATCCACCTGCATATCTCGGAAACGATAAAATTCCGTATGCCGAAGATTTTTGAACGGTTGGTGCAGCTCCATCAGGATGGGGTGATTGAATTATCATTCGCCTGGAGCCACAAGAAGATTACCTGTCTGGACACGTCCGCAGGTTTCTTCGTGGTCGAAGGTTCCGGCAATTATGGTGAGAATGCGATGGAAGAACAATATGTTTTCTTAAAAAATAAAGAAGTGTATGAGTTTCGTAGCGGACGAATTGGTCAAATGGCGTAAAGAACCGCCATGGTATGACCGGATTGATATGGATGAGTTTGAACACCTGGCAGGCATCGGCTATGAGCCGAAGCAAATCGCTATGTACTATAATATCCCCGTGAATGATTTTCTTTGGTATTTCAATCTGGTTGGCTCTCCGTTGAAGTTTCACTACGAACGTGGCGAGCTTGTACAGCGGGCTAAGGAAGGGCTGGCAATGTCTGCCAGTGCCGAAACCGGAGACAATGTGACGCAGGCGCAGCGGTTTGATAAATTCCGTCAGGCGACGGGATATCGCAATTCCATTAACAAAATTTTCTTTGATGATATAGGCTGATGTTCGATAAATCTTACTTTGACACATTACAGGACTACATAGCGTCCGGTTGCACTATGGAGCTGACGGCTGATGAACTGGACTACTACAATGCCCTCTATGCACTTGTAGGTATAAACCGGAAGTACGGCAAGGATAACGCTATTGCCTTCCTGATGCACGAGCCGTTCAACGTTGAGCGGCTGCGTGCCAGGAAGATGTACAGTGAGGCGATTAACCTGTTTTACCTCAATGATACCATTGAGAACAATGCGCACCGTAATCTCATGTATGACAACCTGATGAAAGCAGCTCAGGTAGTTTTGCAAAATGCGGTCAGTTCCAAGGATATGGAGGTGTACGGCAATCTCAACATACAGGCGGCCAAAATCAAACAACTGGATAAGCCTGATCCAGTCAAACCGAAAGAGATAGACGAAAAGCCCATCAAGATATACGACCTTAATCCGGAAGCGGTGGGACTGGATGCGGCGAACCGCCAGATACTGGCTGCTCAGATTGATTCTGTTGACCTTCCTGAGAGGGAGAAAGTACGCCTGAAGCGTGACGCTAACATTGTAGATATTGACTTTGAGGAGATGCTGAATGACCAGGAAGAAAAAACTAAAGATATCGGATGAGGTAGAAGTGCGCTTCTCCAACTGGATGGCGCAGCTCATTGCTATAATGATGCCCTGGTCCCTGTATTGGATTGCCGGGCGTGCTTCTGCTAAGACCGTTCAGGTGTTGGCCGAACGTGTGCAGGAAGTAGCTCTGGATTGTCAGGGTGCGCCGTTCGCCTGGGTAGCTGATACCTACTCCGATTTGCATAAGAATGTGATCCCGTCTCTCATCGACGGGCTTTCCATGTTAGGGTGGGAAATGGGCATACATTATGTCATTAACCAGGAGCCGCCACAGGAATGGAAAGACCGCATGTATAACGTCTGTACGGATTGGCGAAACACAATGGTATTCTATACCGGCTTTAACTTTACCTTTATCTCGCTCGATAGGCCGTCCATTGGTGCCGGGCGTTCCTATGTCGGTGTTTTCGGTGATGAGGTGAAGTATTTTCCGGAAGAGAAGTTCACGAACTTGCTGAAGGCGGTTCGTGGTTTCCGCGTGAAGTATGGCGATAGCGTCTGGTATCGTAGCCGTACACTGACAACGGATATGCCGGACCCGAACCATCTCGGTGAATACGATTGGATACTGAAGCTGGCCAAACAGAATGACAAGCGAAAAATATTGCTGATGTTGCGGGCTGGCTTTGTCTACAATGAGACGAAAAAAGAATATGTAGCCTGTTTGCAGAAATATAAGGAATTGAAAGCTGCTTATCGTTCAGACACATCTTTAGCTGCGAAATTGGATGCTGCCGAACGCTCGATGCAACTTGCTGGCAAGAACATGAAACGGTGGGAAGAGCGCTGGATAAAGACCCGCCGGGGCACGTCGTTTTTCTTTATTTCTTCCTCGTATGTGAATGCCGACGTGTTGGGAGAAGATTGGTTCAGCGACGAATTTGCTGAAGGGCTGGAAGGTCTTCTTTGCAATGTGCTCTCCGTTATTCCGAAATTGGAGGCCAGCCAGATGTTTTATTGCAACCTGGCAATGAAGCATTTCTATGCGGATGGCTTTTTGAATGACGTGATTGAGCAGCATGAGTTCGGTTGGAATCCGGATTGCTCCGTTCTTCGGTACCTGGATAAAAATAAACCATTAGAGGCAGGTATGGACTCCGGCAATATGTTGTCTATGGTATTCGGCCAACGTAATGGCAATGTAATGCGCATACTGAAGGAGTTGTACACGCTTCCACCTAATAGCGTGCGTGAGCTGGCAGACCAGTTTCTTTATTACTTCCGCCCGCACAAGCGTAAGATACTGAAGCTGTATTATGACCGGTCAATGAATAACTATAAGAAGGTGTCTGCTGATATGGCGACACAGATCAAGAAGAATATTGAGTTTGATGCGGATGGGAAGCGCACGGGGTGGCAGGTACAGCTCATGTCTTTGGGGCAGGGGAATATTGGTAGCAATATGGAATATCGGTTCTTCATGGACTTGCTCAGTGGCAACCTGGCACGCAACCTTTTCACTCTGTTGATTGACCAGTACAATTGCCCGAACCTCAAGTCTGAGATGGAAGTAACCGGAACGGCCATCAAGAGCAATGAGAAGACTGGTACGAGCATTACCGTGAAGCTCAAGACCGGAGATAAGTTACCTACGCACAGGCTGCCTAAAGAGTCTACGAATCTGACGGATGCCCTGAAGTACTTCACCATGCGAAAAGAGTTTGTGCGAGTATGGGATAGGGGACGAAGCTCATCCGCTGCCTCTGTGGTTTGATCATTTCTTTCTTTACTGTTGGGTTAGCTCTGTTGTCCGTGAGGATGGCAGGGCTTTTTATATGAAGGGTATCGTAAGGGGTGGGATTTGATGCGTGAAGGGGCGGTAAGGGCTGTTTTAGGGCGAAATTTAAAATAATTTACAATATTTGTAAGGAATAGCGAATTTTTAACGGATTTTAGCTGTTTTGTAACAAAAATTTATCATATTTCCGACTCAAAGCGGCACTTGCGACCGCAACGGGACGACGGCGCGGCTCGGGCAGCAAGCTGTTACATCCCTCCGATAATTATCGCAGGGATGGGATTTCTTTTTGATTTTCAGCGGTATGATGTTTTTGGAAGGACATTTTTAGTTCAAAAAACGTCCTGTTTGATGGGAGAGTCCGCCTGATGAAGAACCAGGCGCACGAAAAATCCGTGTGGCAAACTCGCCTTGATGGATGTCTTAGGTACAATCAAGCCGAATTTTTGCCACACGGATTTTTCGCGTTTTAGCGGTAGAAAGCGCTGCTTTCTGTTCGTTTTTTTTGCGTTCACGCAGAGGTTACCGGATTATAATCCCGTAACCGGGTGAAAACGCCCCGTCTTCCATTCCCCGCAACAACGCAGGCTATTGTCTTGGCAATGGAAGACCGGGCAGAGCGGTATTTATGAGAGATTTTTCCGTTCCTTCGACCACGGAGGGGTTAAATAATGGTAATTATGCTATTGTTTATTTGCGAATAGTGGTAATTTTGCTACCTTTGTAAGGTCAAACAATAAATCATAAGATAATGAAAAGTACAGAATTACACCGGATGTTCATTAAGAAGGGATGGAAGTTCGACCATGCGGAAGGAAGCCATTACTTTTATAGGAATGAAAAAGGTGAATTAACGGAGCCCGTTCCTTTTCATGGGGCTAAAGAAATGGGGAAGGGGTTAGCTAATAAATTAATCAAGAAGTACGGGCTTTGATTCCCGTACTTTCTAAAAAAGAAAGGGTAGGATTATGGAAAAAATTATTGTAGTGATTGAGAAAAGCAAGGATTTTTACGACGGATATTCGGATAATTGTGACGGTATCTATGGCGCGGGTGACAGCATACAGGCTGTAAAGGATGATATTCATGAGGCGATTAGATTGATTAAGAAGAATTTACCTGTAGAACAATGGCCGGAGCAAATCAAAGGCGAGTATGAAATTGAATTTAAGTTGGACGTAGCGAGTTTCTTGGAATATTATTCAAAGTTCCTTTCTTTAGCTGGTATGGAGAAGATTACAGGTATCAATCAAAAGCAGCTTTCTAATTACTTGAATCATCGTTCTATACCTCGCAGACAACAGGCGGAACGTATTTGCAGCGGACTTCATTCATTTGCGAAAGAATTATTATCGGTAACACTCTGATTTGTTGTTTGACACCACTTTTTGGAGTTTTTTTCAGAGGTCTTCCATTGTGAAGGCCTCTTTTGTGTGTTTTAAAAGTGAATATGTACGGAAAAATGCTACATTTGTGCATGTTTAATTTTATATCTGATATTATGAAGAAAATTTTGCTTTTGATGGCGATGTTTGCCAGTATGAATGTGATGGCGCAAGGTAATCCTATACAGTGTGATAGTGTAATCCAAGCACAAGGTAAGAATGTAGCAGAGCTATATCCTATGATAAAAGCATGGGCAGCCATAACCTATAATTCTGCTAATGCTGTAATTCAAATGGATGATCCACAGAATGGGATATTGATATGTAAGGGTGCTTTTAAATATACCGCTCCTGGGGGTATGACTTATAGGTATATTGATGGATGGGTTACTTACACTTTGAAAATCCAAGTGAGAGATGAACGTTATAAAGTTACTGTGGGCGACTTTATCCATGAAACAAGTGATTTGCAGTATAAAAAGACTTGGAGTTTCGGTCTTATAACTGATAGGGAGAAATTTAAGGAAAAGGGATTGCAAGATAAAAGATGGACTAAAACATGGCCGGATTTGAAGATAAAAAGTAAAATGGAGTTTATGACTATTGTCATGTCATTGTCTGATGCGACTTCCGGCAAAAGCAAGATACTTGATACAAATGATGATTGGTAATTTGTGTATATTGAATTTAAAACATTAAATGTATGAAACGTCTTTTAATATTGCTCTTTATTTTAGCAAACTGCACAATATGTTTTTCTCAGAGTAAGACCGAATTGAAAAAGGAAATCGGTGACCTTAAATTGATGATTGAGGCATATAAACAGACCATTAAAGAAAAAGATATGCAGCTACAAGATTTACGGAATGAGTATGCTAATCTTCAAGTATTGATGGTGAAAATTGGGAATATATTGAATACAGAGAATGTAGTTCCAACACCCAATGTTTCCACGGAAAAAAAAGAAAATAGCGTGATGCAGCAGTGCAAGGCTATCACAGCTTCTGGTTCTCAATGTTCAAGAAAAGTAGAGGTGGGTAGTGATTATTGTTGGCAGCATAAAAAAACTAAAACGACTTCTGGGTCAAGAGAGATACATACAGGTCCAAGAGGCGGTAAATACTATATTAATAGTAGTGGTAAAAAGGTGTATGTGAAAAGAAAAAAATGATGTGTTTGTTTGCTGTTTCAAATATAATCCCCATATTTGCAGAGTCAAACAAATCGTATGTAAGTACGTCGATGTGCATCGTATAATGCTCACGAAATTTGATGGTTTTTTTTATGCCCTTACGTATCATTTTCCTGACGTCAGGAAAATGGTCTATATAAAATGGCGGCTGCCTTCCCGATTGTGATTTTGCCTTCGGCGTAAATCTACGATTTGTTTGACGACACGGGAATTGGCAGCCGTTTTTCTGCCTAAACGTCAAACAAATCGTAGTTATGAAAAAAGAAATCTATGGCACACAGGCTGTGCCGACGCCCAACATCAATGTTGCGGGCAGTGTTAATGCTCTCACAGAGCAAGTTAATGACCTCCAAAGCCGCTACTATCGTAGCTTGGCTCCTGACTGCGAACTTCGCAGTGCCTCTGACCGCTGGTACTTCGGTGCGATTCTCGCTACTTGTATCGGGTTTATCTTTCCTCCCCTATTCGCTGTTACCGCATTGTGCGTTTATAAGGCAAAGAAGTGCCGGAAAGGAGGTGCGGAATGATTGCGGAAGTAAACAACGTTGTGTTAACAACTCTGGTGAGTAAGACACTGGCGAGCATTCAAGAGGATGGCGGTGATACTTTGTGCGAGGTAATAGATAAGGCTATAGGTACTATTCTTGACTTGAAGATAGGGGGCGATGTGGATGCAGATAAACTTATCTCTGATATTAGTGATTTACGAATTGTGGCTGGTATCATCAGGGACCTTGTTCCTCAGAAGGAGAAAGGAAGTGTGCAATGAATGATATGCTAATTTATACCCTTCCGACAAATGGTTTGAGGGCTGCCATTGCTGTGGCTAAAGAAATACATTCAGAAATGGGAATGAAACCTGATGAAGTTCGGTTGAGTACTGGTGAACGTGTCTCTTATAACTGGCAAGATATAAAGGCTTTGGAACATGGAGAAATGAGTGAAGAAATCTATATCTCAAAGAATAAGATTGCTTGATTTTTCGTATTTTTGTAGGTATGAAAACGAATGAAAAATTAGCAAAGGAACTGAAGGATGCTGTTAGCAATATCCATGGTATGAATTATCTTATAGATAAAGGGATTGTCATGTTTAAACCGGAGACGAGGTGCGTAGAGGTACATTACTTGCTTTGGCATACATTCTCTAAACAGGGGCTTGTTAAGTTCTGCCATTCCCTGTATTTCAATATGGAGATGAAGCTGATTGCTTCGAAGCAACCTCTTATACAGGGTGAGCCTGTTACTATCTGGGTGAATTATGGCTCTGTGCCTAATGAATATGGGAAAATAGGGCATGTGAAGATGTGCAAGTATAATTCTGTGACTGGCTTTGAAGTCGTATAACCTTTGAATATGATGAAATCCCCGGTAGGCTACGGCTTGTCGGGGATTTTTTATGTCCTTTTTCGTGGAAGGCGCTTCGGGTACTTTTGCAGTATGGGATCACATGGAGAAAGATTGGCAATGGAGAAGAACCGGAACAGTTGGAGGGGCAAAGCTAACCAGCTGGGCGGTGAACGGTACCCGCTGGATGTCATCATTGAAGGCGATACCGGTATAACACAGCAATGGGAGCGACAACAGGATAAAGAGGCTGTGGCTTTGTTTAATGCGCGGGTACAGGATTGGGGCAGCAAGGTGAATGCGGTGCTGAAACTCTCAATACGAGAATTGGTTGCGAATGATAAAAAGTTATCCGGATCACTGAAACAGAATTATCGTCATTACGGCAAACCGATTGTTGCTGGAGAAGAAGTAACCAGTATCGGATTCGGTTTTAGGCCTGAGGGTATTTACATTCATCTGGGAGTAGGCCGGGGATATAATATGGAGGGTGGCACACGCGTACTGACGAAAAAGAGTAATAAGGAGTGGAACAGGAATCCGATACCGTGGTTCAATCCGATAATAGAACAGGCGATTCCGGAACTGGTTGAGATTGTGAGAGAGTATTGCGGGACGCTTCTTGTGAATACTACGAGAATATTTATCAATAGATAGTTATGGGAGATATCAAAAAGAAAATAGGGCATTTCAATTTTGTGGATACGGTGGCCGGACAATATGCCATTAACATGAACTGGAGCCAGGAGATGAGCCAGTTTTTCAATGGTGATTCGAAGAACTGGGACGGTGATCCGACGAATGTGGCGGGTGTCCGCGTTGTGCCCTGGGGGCCTGATAATAATATGCCGAATGCTATCCGGAATTTACTGGAGAAAAATAATCTGGGACCCGGTATCTTGGACAGGAAAATGGGATTGTTGTATGGACAAGGCCCGCTGCTTTACCGGGTGAATATTATGGAGAATGAACGGGTGCAGGAGTGGCTGGCGGATGATGAGATACAGGAGTGGCTGGATAGTTGGGATTACCGGAAGTATATCCGGGATGTCTTGGTAGAGTACACTCACATGAACGGGCAGTTCACAAAGTATTATATGGGGAAAGGTGTGCGTATTGGTCGCCCGTGGGTGAACAGATTGGAGTGTCTGCATAGCGGTGAATGTCGGCTGGTATGGCCGGAGAATGACAGCCGACGTCTGGAAGATGTGACGGAGTATCTGACCGGTGACTTTGATAGTTACCGGAGCCGCAGTTTCCTGAAGTATCCGGCTTTCGATAAGTGGCATCCGACGAAATATGAGACGGCGATTAAGTATCACTGTATGCGTAGTTTCGGGCGGAATATGTATGCGATATCCTGTTTCTATGGCTCAGTTCCCTGGCTGGAGAATGCGAATAATCTTCCGGAGATTATCCGGCATCTGAATGAGAATATGATTGCAGCGGCGTATGTGGTGCATAGTCCGCAGGAGTACTGGACACAGTGTGAACAGAGATTACGTGAGATGCATCCTGAATGGGATGACGCACGGGTATATAAGGAGATTGAACGTTTGCGGGATGAGGTGACGAAGACCATTGCGAACGTGATGGCGGGGCAAAAAAATGCTGGGAAGTTCTTTTCGTGCGTGGACTTTCTGGATGAGTTTGGGCATGTGCAGAGCTGGAAGATTGAGCCTATTGAAATGAATATAGACAAGTACATTGAGGCTCAGGCGAAGATATCACGCATTGCGGACAGCTCGACCACATCTGGTTTCGGCTTGTCTCCGGCATTGGCCAATATTATTATAGACGGGAAGAGTGACAGCGGTAGCCAGATGCTTTACGCCCTAAAGATATTCTACGGTGCTGACACGCAGATTCCGGAAGAAATCGCACTGGAGGCCATTAATGATGCTATCCGCATTAATTTCCCGAATAAGAAGGGGATTTTCCTCGGTATTTACCGGAAGGTGATTAACAAAGAAGATAATGTGTCGGCGCCTGATCGCTCGACTAATCAAGTATAAAGCTATGAAACAGAAGAAAGACATTGAATTTCCCGATTGCTGGGAAGAGGTGAAGCCGCTGGAGTGGGTTCATTTATTGAAAATCCGGGATAAGATGATGAAGAAACCCGGTATCAGTCTTCGTGATGTGAAGCGTGACTGGTGTGCGTATGTGTTGAAAAACCGGGGATATCGCCTGGGGGGAGTGGATGATATGCTGATGATTGATCGCTTGGCTGATACTCTGGATTGGATGTGGATAATGGGTGAAGAAACCGGGCTGGATGGTGTTACAGTAACGTTTGCTCAGTTGACGTATGACTGTACGGTGAACCTTCTTCCGAAGTGGCGGTACCTGCAGGTCCCGCCAGTCATGGTGCTGACCTGACATTCGGTGAGTTCCGCCAGGCGGCTGCCGTGATGAATCAATACAATGCAACGCAGAACCCGGTAGATTTGCGAGCGTTGTGTGCCATTCTTTACCGGAAACCGGTCAAAGAAAAAGGGTGCGCATTGCGTGAACCGTTCCGGCTGCAATATATGGGGCGGTATATGGGACTGGTGCGCGATATGCCGGAGTGGATTCAATGGGGTATTTATGCCTGGTTTGCTTACTTCTGTAATTACTTGTTTATCGGGACGTTTATCATTGAAGGGGTGGAGGTTTGCTTTGCGCCTATTTTTGAGCGGCACCGGAAAAGTCCGGAGGCTCAACCTGGTATTATCCAGAATTTAGGGATGAACAGTGTATTGTATTCAGTTGCTGAAAGTGGTGTTTTCGGCAATGTGGATGCTACTGATGACACTCAGTTGCTACGTGTCATGATGAAATTGCTCGATGATAAACAGCGGGCAGACGAAATGATGAGAAACTTAAAAAAATAGCAGCTATGATTTTCAACAAGGAGAATAGGGGGGCGCAGGAATTGCGGGAGTTGACGGGCAATTATTATGCGAACAATAAGTTCGATAAGATTGCCGGTGAAATAGAATTGGCCGCTGAAGAATTGGCGGCATTGGTAGGGGATGACGTGATGAATTTGGCTGAGAAATACTATGCTGAACCCGGAGAAGATGCGGACGCGGAACTGGTTCGTAAAGTACAGCGTCCGATTGCCATCCTTGCTACGCTGCGGATGTACCGGAAGAATGATCTCAGCCATGAGGATGATGGCCGGAAATTCAAGATGACAACAGATGGGAGTGAGAAGCTTCCCTGGGAGTGGCAGTTGGATCGGGATGATGCACTACACCTGGAAGAGTATTACCGGGCAGTGGATGCGCTTATTCGGTACCTGAATAAAAAGCAGTTGAAGGAGTGGACGGAGACGGCTTCATACAAGCTGTCTCAGACGCTTATCATCCGGAATGGTGAAGCGTTCGACAACTACTTTCCCATTGATCGGAGCGAACGGATGTACCTGATGCTGGCACCGTTCATCCGCGAAGCGCAGATGTTGACGGTGAAGCATGCTTACGGTAGTGGATGGGATGAATTATTGCAAGAGAAGGATGTGCCGGAAACAGAAGCTCATTTTGCCGCTTGCAAAGCTGTGGCACTGCTGGCCATGAGTATGGCATTACGTCGGTTGTCACTGAGTGCCATTCCTGGCGGGGTGATCCGCAGGTTTATGACGGAGAACGGAATGGGCGAGAGTGAACCGGCATCTCTGGGAGATGTGGAGAGAGTGGCCGGATGGATGGCGGATGATGCCACTACCTGGGTGAATGAGATGAAGCTGGCGCGTGATGGTGGACTGGCGGAATACGAACTGTTGCCTAAGAATGACAGGCGCAATAAATATTGCAGGTTATGAATGTGTTGCAGCGACCGAGGGAGAAAGAGTTCTGCGCGACAATGCGGGACTACATCATTGATACCGATGTTACAATAACGTTTGCTGTGAAGTATGGCGGTAAAACGATATTGGATGAAGAGTATGTTCCTGATGCGAACAATCAGGTGCGCGTCCGGAAGTTGGGGAAGTTTTGTGAGCTGGCGTTGTGGGGTGTCTGGTGTGCCGGAGAAACAAGCTGGCAGACCGATGCTGCGGGTACATTCACGTTTCTGATAAATGGTGTTCAGGATGGGCAGAGCTTCGTGATGTTCAGCCGCATGCAGACGAAGAAGGATGCGGATGCGCCTGGCTGGTTGAGTGAGGTGAATCGAAAAGTTACCCGCGATGGGTGCAAGGAGTATGTCAGCATGGTAATGGGGCGGGGGGCACAAGTGACAGTGACAGGGTATGCTACTGACGGTAACAGTGGTGATACTTTATTGTTGAGTGTAGACAGTGGAGATACGGTTGCCCCGATGACTCTTGATGTTAGTCCGGAACGGATAAAGGGACTGTTCCCTAATTTGAATTTAGAACGGTATGTTGTCAACTGCAATAATAACGGCTATGAGTTCCTGATTGATAAGACTCGGTATCTGGATACCTGGTGTTTCCGCTATAAGAATGTTTATGATATGCCGGAGACGTTATCCGCTGTTGGAGGGATTTCCATCAATGGCAATAATGAAGATGATACAGCATCCATGTTTGGTGTGGATCGTAAATTTGCCGTGAAGGTGGCGGATGAATATACGGCCAATAGTGGAATCATTATGCTTCAGAGTGATTATAAGTTATGGCATAATCTTATGAATGCTCAGGAGGCGGATGTTCTTGTGGATGGGGAATGGCTTCCTATCCTGATAACAAAACAAAAATATGAACGTGAGTTGCGTAGAAGTGTGCTGAAAGCGGTTGAGTTCACTTTCCGCATGGCGGACCCGGAACAAAATAATCTGATACAGGTATGATTAATATTCTGAAATACCGCGAAATATTGGCAGAACTGAGAGCCAGGACCAACAAGCGGAGTGAAATGAAAATTGACGGCGTGATACTTGCAGTCAGTGACAAGCATCTGACGAAAAAACTGAGAGATCAGGCCGGATTCTTCCTGTGTGCAAACTTTCCGGATGCGGAGTCAAAGGGGAGTGTTGATAATTACAAGGAAGATAATCGCTTGCTGCTTTTCCTGCTGGAGAAAGTTCCGGCAGGTGATGAGACGGATGAAGATGAGATAACTCACTATGCCAGGATGCAGGATGTGATGTGCATACTGAAAGACGAAATTCGAGACATGGACTTTGTTTGTGGAGAGATATCCGGTGGTGAGGATATTAATACAGAATGGGAGTATGACGTATTCGGCGGATTCAACGGGCTGAGTATAGGACTTAAATTGACGGATTATGACTGAACTGTTTATTGATGGGGTTTCGGTAGTGCTGCCAAAAGATTTCAGTGCTCAGGTGAAGCGTGAAAACTCTTTTGTTACCAAGAATGGAGAATACACGTATGATATCACCTTGCCGTTGACCAATCCGATTAATGCGGAGCTGTATAAGCATTTGAACAGGCTGAATTCAATTCAGGAAATAGAGGAAAAGCGTCCTGCTATACTGATGGCTGACAACCGGGTGTATTGCAACGGAACAGAGGTGATAACGGGATGGACAGATGAAACAGTGTCTTTGCAAATTGCAAGCGGAAATTCAGAACTGAATTACTTCATTGGCGGCGACCTTCAGATTTCATTTTTGAAGATGAGGAAAACCGTTCCTGGGTTTGACGGTGATACGGTATCAGGTAGTCCCGATTATTTGAAATATATACAGAAAAGCTATCCTGACGTGGACTATTGCCTGGCACCGGTGAAAGACGACGCAACGGGAGAGATACACAACAAATGGTGCATGGATTCGAGAGCTGGCATATCCAGCACCGGTAATCCGGCAACAGATGATTTTTTCTATGTAACTCCTCAGCCCTACCTGATGTGTTATATTGAAGATTTAATTCGGGTATTGGGTTATAGTCTTGAGTATAACCAACTGACAGATACTATTTTTAAGAACTTGTACATTTGCCACACTGAGTGTACTGACGAATGGTGCAAAATGCTTCCGGGATGGTCGGTCAGTGACTTTTTTAGTGAGATAGAAAAGTTGTTTAATGTAACATTCCTGGTTGACAACAGATATCGTACTGTGCGGATAGCACTCAATGCCTCTTTTTTTGCAGGATGTCAGTCGGCCCATGTGCGGCAAGTGACAGATGTTTATGAGGTGGAGAAAGACGAAGACAACGATGTAGATGATCCCGTTGTGTCTAATGTTAAATATAAATTTGACGATTGTGACTTTTGGAGATGGGCGTCCTTGTCCGAGGCAGTCAAAAACAAGGCTTTATATGACACTATACCTGAAGACTTTGAAAGTTCAAACAGTCGTCTTCCAAGATTGGCTGCATGGTTTTCTATGTCAGAGCATAAGCGGATAGATACCATATATAAGGATGAAAGGGACGGGAGGGAGTATATGAGCCTTGTAACTGAAGGCGATACACTTTCTTATACTATGGTGAATCACTTTGCCGGTTTGGAGCGTGAAGATGCTACGGGTACCGTGGAACTGGAAATTGTTCCGGCGGCATATACAGTGGTAGAAATCAATTCCTATGGTGGGAGAGAAACCAGCGTTTATAAGTATTATTTACCGGTGATTTTCGGTGCCGATAAAGCAGACACGACACAAGAGACGCTAATAGAGATGATACAGAATAATTCATCGCAGCCGTCTGAGTCCAAAAAGACAATATCTTTAGCATTTTATACGGGGATGAGATACTTTGTGACTGCTGACAGGGTTCAGTTGATGTATCCGGTTCCTTACGTTGATGAATATTCTATAAATCTTATATCCGATAGAGGGCAGTCGCTTTATAAAACCAACGCCGAGGGTGCCTCGCTTCGTTTTGTTACACTTGACAAGCTGTTGTATCAAGGTGGTTATGATATTGACTATACTAAGGGAGTGAAAATAGAAACACATGATCCGAACGTCTATGATACCCGGTCAGTGTTTGAAATTCGTAATAAACGGTATATCTGTAAAGAGATGGAATTTACTTTGGATATCTCCGGGCGGAAGGGGGCTTGGACGGGTACATTTTATCCGATACATATCAGCGACACAGAAGCGGATTCCCGTTGGATACTAACAGACGGCAAATGGCGGGACGGCGGTGTGTGGCTGGATAATGGACGTTGGTTAGATGGTTGATTTTTTTTGTTCAGTAGATTGGGGTTCGGTGGTTCGTGATGGATAGCCGGACTTTTTTTATGTCCTTAGTTTGGAATTATGTGATATTATGTAGATATTTGATGTCTTGTATAATAATCGTGAGTTATTAATTATTTAAATATCTGATAGTATGAAGAAAATTTTGTTTTTGATGGCGATGTTTGTTAGTGTGGGGATAATGGCTCAGAAACCTTACAAAGTTTTTTGTGAGTTACTTGGTACAGGGAAACTTATGAGTAATAAAGTTTCTGTTACAATTGATTTTGGGCAGGAGACAAGTTTTTGGACAGGAGCTTCTAAACAGTATATGGTTGATGACCAAGGGAAACAAATTAAGTTTAATTCGATGGTTGACGCTATGAATTATATGGGAAAACTTGGTTGGGAGTTTGAACAGGCTTATGTTGTTACTACTAATAATCAAAATGTATATCATTGGCTGTTAAGTAAATATGTAACGCAGGATGAATCTGCTCGTGAAGGATTTAATACGAAACAATCATTTGAAGAGCACCAGAGTAAATCGGAAATTGATGAACAACCAGTTCCCGATAATAAGAAAAAACGTTCTCGGAAGGTTAGAGATGAACTATATGATTGAAAAATATACTTTTGTTTTGCACATTCAAATATTATCCTCATATTTGCAGTGCGAAACAGTACAGCCCTGATTGGTTGTCGATGTGCATCGTATAATGCTCACAAGTTTGCGGGCTTTTTTTATGCCCGATTTTAAGATATTGGCGGCTGCCTTTCCCACACATTGTTTTTGCCTCGGCAATCATCATTGTACTGTTTCGCGACACGGGATATGGCAGCCGTTTTTCTGCCTTTACGCGAAACAGTACAATGATATGAAAAATCAAGCATCCGGCACTCTCAATGTGCCTGTTTCCGGCATTTCTGCCGTGGGCGAATCTGTCAACGCTCTTACTGAGCAAGTTAATGACCTGCAATGCCGCTACTACCGTAGTGTGGCGCCTGACTGCGAACTTCGCAGTGCTTCTGACCGCTGGTATTTCGGTGCGATTCTCGCTACTTGTATCGGGTTTATCTTTCCTCCCTTATTCGCTGTTGCCGCATTGTGCGTTTATAAGGCAAAGAAGTGCCGGAAAGGAGGTGCGGAATGATTGCGGAAGTAAACAACGTTGTGTTAACAACTCTGGTGAGTAAGACACTGGCGAGCATTCAAGAGGATGGCGGTGATACTTTGTGCGAGGTAATAGATAAGGCTATAGGTACTATTCTTGACTTGAAGATAGGGGGCGATGTGGATGCAGATAAACTTATCTCTGATATTAGTGATTTACGAATTGTGGCTGGTATCATCAGGGACCTTGTTCCTCAAAAGGAGAAGGGGGGAGCAAATGTTTGATATTGATTATGCGAAACCGCATTATGAGTTAATGTATTCCTTGGGAGTACCTGTAGGGAATGGACTGAGACCTCTCTTACAGGTGGCTATTGAACTCAAGTCGGAAATGGGTGTGGAAGCGGACAGCAATATTATGTTGTCTCCGGGAACTGGTCGTGGTGAAAACCTGCATTTTGAGCTTTCGTATGAAGATGCGAAAGCAGTGATTGATGGTCGTATGACTGAAGAGGAATATCTTGAGAAACACAGGATTAAAGGATAATATTTTTTTGAGTAATAATGGCTGAGCCTGGTAGTCCGTGATTGGATAGCCGGGCTTTTTTTATGTCCTTTTTCGAGGCATGCCGGCGGGCTACTTTTGCCATATAAATTTCAATAGGTATGGCTATAAGTGTTAGTGATTTCAAAGTTGCCATCCGGATAGATAATTCGGAAGCTAAAGCGAAGTTCGTTGAGACGCAGGAACAGATTGCGAAGGTACGCGAAGAAATGCAGAAGCTGGAAGCTGATGGCAAGAAGGATTCGGCAGCATATAAAGAGCTGGAGAAACAACAGGATAAACTGAATACGTCTCTCTATGGATTGCGTAAGGAGGCAGGACGAACCGCTTTAAGTTACAGTGAACTGCGTAAACAAGCGCGGTCGCTGAAAGCTCAGATGGATAATGCTACTCCTGGCACTGAAAAATGGAAAACTCTGCGGGCTGACTATATGCTGACCAAACAGCGGATGAAGGAACTGGAAGTGCAGGCACGTGATACAAAGTTTTCCCTGTCAAAAATGGCAGACGGATTCAACAAGTATGCGGCCATTGGTGCGAGTGCCATTGCTTCGCTTACCGGTGTGGCGATGACTGCGCGTAAGTGTGTGGATGAGTTTGCGGAGATGCAGGAAGCGGAGAGCCAGGTGCGTAAGTATACCGGGATGACAGCTGAAGAAGTGAAAGGCTTGAATGAAGAATTCAAGCAGATGGATACCCGGACTCCGAGAGAAAAACTGAATGCGTTGGCCGGAGATGCCGGACGTCTGGGCATCACCGCCAAAAAAGATGTGTTGGAGTTTGTGGATGCTGCCGATAAAATCAATGTGGCATTGGGTGAGGATCTTGGCGAAGATGCGGTAAAGAATATCGGTAAGTTGGCACAGATGTTCGGTGAGGATGAGAAACTGGGACTCCGGGGAGCGATGTTGGCTACAGGTTCCGCCATCAATGAGGTGGCTCAGAACTCATCCGCAGCGGAAGCATACTTGGTTGCTTTTACTGCACGTGTAGCCGGTGCGGCAAATCAGGCGAAAGTTGCTCAGGGTGATATCCTCGGGTATGCCTCTGTACTCGATCAGAATATGCAGCAACAGGAAATGGCGGCTACTGCTTTCCAGACATTGATGATGAAGATGTTCCAGACACCGGAGAAGTTTGCAAAGATTGCAGGACAGAGTGTTGAAGAGTTTACTTCCCTAATCAAAAAAGATGCGAATGAAGCGATGCTCCAGTTCTTGGATACTTTGAATAAGAAGGGTGGACTGGATCAACTGGCACCTATGTTCAAAGAGATGGGGCTGGATGGTGTGCGTGCATCGGGAGTCATCAGCACCATGGCGGGGAAGATTGATGATATTCGGGATGCACAGAAATTGGCGAATGATGCGTACCGTGATGGCACAAGTATTATCAATGAATTTAATGTGCAAAACAATACGGTACAAGCAGGACTGGATAAGGCGAAAAAGAACTTCAAGGATGTGCGGGTAGAGCTGGGGGAGAAGTTGCAACCGGTGATGAAATACATGATAACTACTGGTAGCGTGACGGTGAAGAGTCTAAGTGCATTGGCGTCTGTTCTGTATGAATATAAGGGAGCTATTCTAACTGTCACTGCTCTTGTAGCGGCATACACAGCTGCTGTTAAAGCACAAGAGCTATGGGTAAAGCGGTTAACTGTTGCAAAAGCACTGGAATGGCTGCAGGAGAAGAAAAGCATTATTATGAGAAAAGCATCTTTGAGTGGTACCTTGATGCTTAGTGCTGCAAAATATGCTTTATCCGGGAATATAGAGAGGGCAACAATCATGATGAAACGCTTTAATACAGTTTCAAGAGGTAACTTGCTTGGTTTGCTTGCCTCATTGGCTGTCGGTGCCGGTATTGCCATATATAAGTTTGCGACTCGTACCTCAGATGCGGAAAAAGCTGTTAAGTCTTTCATGGAACAAAGCGAAAAGGAACGCAATCAACTGCGTACGCTGATTGAGGCAACAAAAGCTGCCGGGGATAAGACTCAGAGACGAAAAGAACTCATAGAAGAAATTAATACTAAATATGGTCAGTATCTTCCGTATTTACTTGATGAATACTCTTCCCTTAAAGATATAGAACAGGCGTATCGTGATGTAAACTCGGAGATGGATAGTAATCTGGCAAAAAAAGTTCTTCAGGAAAAGACTGATGAAATCCAGAATGAAACATTGTCTGATAAAGTAGATGAGATGAATGATATTCGCGAGGCACTTGCCGGTACGTTGCCCCAATCTCAGATTGATGATTTCTTGCAAAAAATGATATTGGCGACTGAAAAAAATGTTGCTGCTGGTAATACGGCGAAGAATATCGCTAAAGCTCTCACGAAGAATCTGGAGAAATATTATTCTGATCGGAGTGATATCCCAAAGGTTCAAGGACAAATTCAGGATTATGTGGAAGTTGTAGAAAAGGCTGCTAAACGTATCAATAAAGTTAAAGCTGAAATGAATCCATTTATCAATACACCTGCTGCAAAGAAAAAGGCAAATGTATTGGATGAAGTGGTGATAACTCCTGATTATAAAGGGAATGACAGCGGCGGTAATGGTGATGATAAAGCACTTGAAAAAGAACTTAAAGCCAAAGAGACAGCTTTACAGCAGCATTATCAAGAGCAACAGAATATCCTTAAAGAAGGACTCCTGAATGAAAAGCTGACGCAAGATGAATATCAGCAAGAATTATATAAGGCTGAAGCTACATACTTGTTGAGCAGAAAGGCCTTGCTGGAAAAATATGGTAAAGATACGTCGCAGATACAGGGGCAGATTTATGACAAGATGATTGCTGAAGCGAACAGGCTCTATCAGTCAACGCAGGTGGTAAATAAGAACACTCAGAGTGATATCCTCGCACAGCAAGAAGGTGAATATCAAGAGCAGGTGCAAGATATCAAGAGGGCTTATCTGGAGGGGGGCATAAAGACTGAAGCTGACTATCAGGAGCGACTGAAGGAACAGGAGCGGCAGTATCTTGAAGAGCGAAGGGATATGCTTGCTGCCTATGGCGAAGATACTTCTTCCATTGATAACAAGTTGCTGGACATGGATATCAAGGATAAGAATGAGGGTAAGGCAAAGCAACGGGAATCCGGTTACAAGACGATTGATAATACCTCTGATTTTGAGCAGAAAAACAATATCCTTCAGGCAATGTATAATGCGGACCTCATTACCTATCAGGAGTATGAAGAAGAGAAGACACGTATCAATGAAGAACATGAGCAATTGCGTGAAGAGCAGGCAAAGGCTACGTTTGATGTCATTGCTCAGGCGGCAACAGCGGCCGGTCAGGTAGTCAGTGCATTGCAAGATGCAGAGATAAACAAAGTTACCCGCAAGTATGATAAGCAAATCAAAGCGGCCAAGAAAGCGGGCAAGGATACTACCAAGCTGGAGGAGGAGAAAGAAGAGGCGATCAATCAGGTTAAGAAGAAGTATGCCGATAAGCAGTTTGCGGCAGCTGTATTACAAATTGTCGCAACAACAGCTATGGCAGCCATACAGGCTTATAATGCAGTAGTTGGTATTGTTCCTGTTGGTCCGGTACTTGCTCCAATTGCTGCAGCTGCTGCTGTGACAGCTGGTATGGCTCAGCTGGCATCTGCAAAACAAGCGCGTGATGAAGCGAAGGGACTGAAGACAGGCGGGTATTCAGATGAGTATGTACAAGGTTATACAAAAAACGGTAATCCGGATGATGTGGCCGGAGTGATACCGGTGCATAAAAATGAGTTTGTGGCCAACCATGAAAGTGTGGCTAATCCTCATGTACGCCAGTTCTTGGATGTGTTCGATGTGGCTCAGAAAAATGGTACGATCCGGATGATTAATACCACTCAGATACTTGAGCAAGTGAAAACTCGCAGCGGAAAGTATGCAGGTGGTTTTGTGGATACCGGAGATTCTTCAGCTTCTTCTTTTGCAGCTTCCGATATCTCATCTTCCAGACTTACACCGGAACAATGGAAGCAACTCGTTGAACTGATGAAAGAGAATAACCGGTTATTACAGGTGGTTTGTAACAAGGAGTTGATTGTAGATGCTCGCAAAGTGCGTGATAGTATTAAGAGGGTGGAACAGTTAGAGAGAAATGTGAGCCGTTGAGATGTCCTTTTTGAAAAGTGAACCGGGCAATAACTTTGCAACATGGAAGTATATGAGGCTATAAATGAAATGAGACGATGCAGTGAACGTGGAGAGAATTTTTCCTTCGCGTTCATGAGCTACAGCTACGAACGCCGGAAGAGTGGCGGTATTGTGAAGATAGAGCGTGCTCGTCTTCGCAAACAAAATCGGAAAGAGAATAACCGTTTTGCGGATTATATGCTGAATTTTATCGACCTGGATACAATGGAATATGGGATGTGCTGGCAACCTCTGTTATTGGAGTTTAACGGCCATGAACTGGAGCTGAGATGATTATGGATAATAAGTACGAAAATATAGTTCCCTGGAATGGTGCGCAGGATACCGGTAGGGATGTACGCCTGAAGCTGGAGAGGAACTTTGCGAAGATAGGCCTGAATTTTGAGGAACTACTTATTAAATTAGGTGATATAGATGATTTATTTGCATTCGTAGCAGAGGAACTGGAGAAGAAGTTATCAAAAGATAAGCCTGATAGCACTGACTATCTATTACGTCTATTAGGAGGCTTAGAGGTCGGTCCCTTTTCTCCCGGCGCTCTCGGTTCCGGCGCCGCCATCCAGATTAACCCGCTAACGGGCAAATCCTACCTTGAGGTTGACGAGCTCTTCGTGCGTATGAAGGCCGTCTTCAAGGAACTGGTCATCGAGTCGTTACGCCATATCGGCGGTGAGCTGGTATTGTCTCCCGCCCGTATGAAGTGCGTCCGGATTGAAGAACAGGATGACACCTATCGTTGCTACTTTGACCGGGGCGGGGCAAATGAATCAGGCCGGTATGAAGTTGAGCAGGAATTCACTGCCGGCGCCCAGGCCAGATGCCAGGTGTTCACCGGTAGCGGCCAGAAATATTACTGGCGCCTGGTCACCGCCGTCGGCGATGACTACATTGACTTATCAAAAACCGACTGCGACACTGGAAGCGACCTTCCTGAATCCGGTGACGACATCTGCCAGCTCGGGCACCGCAGCGACGAATCCGGCATGAACGCGATCGTCCTGTCGGCATACGGTCCTGACGCCCCGTCCTATAAGCAGTATGCCTATATCGACAGCTATTCCCTTGCAGGCAAAGAGGTCAGCGTGACCTCTCCGAAGGGCAACAGGTATGTCGGTGACTTCATCCTGAAGACCGGTGTCAACATAGCCACCGAGTTGCAGATACTTGAGAACCTGATCAAGACGGAGATTCAGAGCGTGGAATACGTCCTGAACGAGACCGACAACTACCTTCTGAACGCCTCCTTCGTGAAGGACATGGAGGGCTGGGTTCGTGACGACGATGTACAGGTGCTGGAGGCTGAGGAATTGTTGCAGGTCAATTCGGAGTACCTTTCCGATGCCGCCAGGCTTGCCGGCGTAGTGACCTATGACGGCAAACTGTGGCTCAGGCTGAAAGACAGCTACGTAAAGCAGCCCAATGCCAACCTTACGCAGCCCGCGCAATCCGGCAAATTCTATGTATCGCTCCGCTATATCTGTACCGGCAGCGGCACCTTGACCTGCGGCTTTTCCGGTCAGGGACTATACAAGACCGCCTCCATCGCCATCAACCGCACTGCACGCATGTTTGAGTTCTCCGGCAATTGGGACGGTACGGGTGACTTCCTGATACGGTTCACCGGCGATATCCATATCAACCTGGTAACGCTGACCAACCGTCCGCTGGATGACTTCAAGCAGGAAGTGGACAGTGCCTTTACCCAGATGGCGGGCAGCATCAAAGCCATGGTTACCTCCATCGACAATATCAACAAGACCATCCGTGAGAGCGGCTGGCTTACCACTGCCGACGGCACCAAGATATGGGCGAGCGCCTGCTGGCCGGACGGTACCAAGGCCATCTCTTTGTTTAATGTGACTCCCGAAGGCATCTTCCTTAATTCCTCGCACATCAACCTGAAGGGCATCGTCACCTTCGAGAGCTTCGCCCCCGACTTCCAGACGGCTTACGAGCAGGCGTTCGGCAACGCGAGCATGACGGCCAAGGACGATGTTGCGCGGCAGCTGGGCTACAGCAATTACGCGCAGCTTGTCGAGAATGCCGCCACCGGCGGTAAGGCTGTCCTTGTAGGCGGGTATCTCAACCTGGAGCTGATAGACGTGGATACGCTGATTGCCGGTAAGGTCCTGACCAATAAGGTGGTCACTTCCTTAAACGGCAGGCGTATCGAGATCGACCCGGAAACAAACTCCTTTAAAATGTTCAATGAAAACAATGACACGGTTTGCGAAATGACTTTCATCGAGCAATCCGACATGCCCTACCTGCCCCGCCTGCGCATGCGCGACTACAACAAGAGTCACGAGTTGGTCCGAACCGCCTATTACGGCGCGAGCGGCGCGAACATTGAGGACCTTATAGGAGGCTCCGGCATCACCTTGACGCAAGGCTCGTGCCGCATCTACCAGCTTGATTCGAGCAGGGACTGCGTCCTTCAACCCGGCAGCCTGTCTTTTTACCGTGACGGCAAACTTTATAAAAAATATGAATAATGCATAACTATGGGACTATTAGACGAATTATCCGATAAAGACTTGCGCGACCTTGCCGCCCTGGTTGGTCCGTATTTGAAAGAGTCCGCCATCCAGGTTGAGAACGTTCCTTCCGCCGAAACTCTTGACGGTATCCGTTCCCTTCCCGGCGTGCAGTTCTTGAACGGCGTCAAGCGTACGGTCGCCGTTCCTGTATCCTCCTTGAAAGGCCGTGACGGCGACAAGGGTCAGAGCCTTGATTTCATCATATTGGGCAGTTATAACACCTTGGACGATCTGAAAGCCGCCCATCCGAACGGTGCGGACACTCACGGCCTTTTTAAGGTCGGAGACGCGCTTTATATCTGGGCGGGCGCCAAATACGAGCCCCTGAACCTTGACGTGTTCAAGACCTTCAGCCTTGAGCAATTTGCCGATGTGGGGTTCACCGGCAATGATATCATCGTTGACTTCACGAGGACCCCCTATGCGAAAGTCACGCTTTCCGGTGATGCCGGCATCTTCAACCTTTCCATCACCGGCACGAAGGACGGCAGCACCGGCAAGATCCTCGTCTTCCAGACGGGCTTCAAGCAGATATCCCTTGCCGGCGACATCAAGGGGACCATAGACCTTCCGCTGAACGGCGATACCGTCGCCCTGCTGTCCTACCACCGCATCGGTGACACCATCTATATGCACAGCAACACCGTGCTTGGCGATGTCCAGTACCCGACCCCCTCCAGGGTCCCGGATTTCCAGGTCGTATATTACGATTCAAGCGTCTGCACGGTCCAGTGGACCGCGCCGCATGGAAACAACATCTATGACAAGGTGACCGGATACGACATCCGTTATGCGAACGGCCTTGTGGATGCCGACGACCCCAAGGTCTGGGAGGGGCTCAAGAACGTGGAGGACGTTCCCGCGCCCGGTTCCCCCGGTACCCTGCAGCGGATGACCCTTTCGTCCCTTTCCCCGAATAAGGAGTATTACATTTATCTGAAGTCCGTCAAGGTGAATTACGGCGTCCGGTATGTCTCCGCGGCCTCCGATTTCGCATATTGCCGCACCACCGGCGCCGAAGACCTCTCCAAAGCGTACCGTATCAACCTCACGGCCAAAAACATCTTTGCCCAGGACAATACGGCGGTGACCGACAGCGACGGCGGTCTTTGCACCATTGACAGGGCCGTTGACGAGTCCGGGCTTAACCAATACCTGGAAGACGGCTATCCGGACACGTCCAACAAGTCCTTTCCCACCTACTGGCTTGCCAACAAGTACAGCCGCGCCTCGGTGCCCTATGACATATTCATCGACCTGTTCTCCGTGCATTCCCTCGACCGGCTGTTCGTCTTTTCAATCAGCAAGCCCAAATATTCCGTTTTCGCGATGAAGGACTTCGGCTACGAATGGGAATACGTGGGTGCGATGGAACACGGGTTCAATACCTGGCAGTCCCTGCCTTTCTCCGGCCTGAAGTGCCGCTTCGTCAAGCTTTCGTTCGACCTGATGGACTTCGGCTTTTCCGGCCTGTCCGAAGGGCTTCCCAAGGAAGAGTGGAACGGTACCATCGAGGCCATCAACAACATACTCGTCTATGGTCGTCCCGTCACCGCCCGCCCGGGCGGCATCATGCCCCCCATACGCCGCGCGGCCGGGCGGCATACGGTCGACCAGTTCTTCTGCACCAACGGCCACGCCTACCAGCAGGGGCGCCTGCACTCGATGTGCAGCGGCGAGCGGGTACGCCTGTATATCCATCCCGGTCACTTCGCCACGAACTACAACACTGCGGACGCCTATACCCGGCTTGCCGACATGAAATTCCGCATGGACAATATTCCCTGGATTACAGGTAACGGGAGCGTGGACGGGTTCATCGATCTGCTGGGCACCTACAAGAAAAACGGTCTGCGCCCTTACCTCACCTTTACCGGTACGTTCGACTATTGCAAGTACCCTCCGGTGAACGGTGAGAACCGTCCCTGCGACGGCTATTGGCTTGAGGACGTCTGGACGCCCCTTCCCTCGCGGGGCGTCGGCGGGCTGACGGAATATTTCAAGGCGACGATGTCCCCCGGCTCCTACAGGACCTACGCCAAGCTGTGCATGGCCCTTGGCGCCAAATTCGGCAACCGCGACCTCGGGCAGGAAGATTATTTCACGGACGCCGACGGCTCCACCGGCCTGGACCTGCTCTGCGGCATAGAGCCCGAGAACGAGCCCGACAAGAACTGGAGCGGCTGGCGCGCGGAAGAGTACGCGGCCGTCCAGTCCGCCTCGTCCGACGGCAACTCGGGCACGCTGTCCGACGAGGACGGTTCTCCGCTCACCGGCGGCAGGCACGGCGGGCTGCTGTCCGTCTGCAGCGGGCTGGCCGGGGCGAAGGGGGGATATATGCTGTCCGCCCTGCTGCACTGGAAGCAGACAAGGCCCGCGGCCGACATTCCCATGGACGTCTTTAACGTGCACATGTATTGCTCCAATATCGGCGAGCAGGGGAACAGTTCCCTGCCCGTACAGTACGGCATTCCTTTCGAACAGGCCATCCAGGGCGTGGAAGGCCGGAATGTCCTGGATATCATCGAGCTTCGCGACCGGTATGCCCCCGACAAGGAAGTGGCCGTCACCGAAACCGGCTGGGGCGAGGCCGGCGCGCGCGAAAGCAAGAGCAAGTACCAGTGCTACAGCCAGCCGGGATGCTATGTCGGCGACTGGCTGGTCCCGGACCGTCACCGTTCCGACGTCAAGGGGGCCTGGATCGTCCGTGAATGCGTCCAGATGATGGGTATCGGCATTGACTTCATCAACTACTTTTCTACGGAATGCGACATGGAATACTTCAACGTGAACCGTGCGGGCGCCGGCTTTGAGATGTTCCATTGGAACGACTGCGCCGATACCACGCCCGGGGCCAAGACCGAAGCCGTCAAGGCGTATGAGGCGACCGCCCCCCGTAGC